>Ga0099799_10078_pt1 | contig 28381 bp, 26 predicted proteins | sample Uncmet6_SortLC_1_FD_89033 | JGI IMG/M metagenome (GOLD analysis project Ga0099799, IMG submission 89033) | Marine eukaryotic communities from CALCOFI LINE 67, Pacific Ocean - CN11_C50_N6_SortLC_1 | ecosystem: Environmental > Aquatic > Marine > Oceanic | place: Pacific Ocean: Monterey Bay...
GACGTCAAAGGACAAGAAAAGTGCACAGGCGTAGGACGAGCTGAAAAATGTGAACAGGAAATCGAAAGAAATAGAAAATTTATCCGTGATGAATTAAATGGCATTATATCTGACATGAATGATGAACTCGACAAAGAAACATGTGGAGATGAATCAAATGGTACCTTAGCTATTGTAGGTTTAATTAAAAAATTTAATAAAAGATTCATTGAGGAACAAGTCGCAAGTGATATAAACGATTATGATTATACTTTTACTAATAGAAAAATTAAATTTAGCGACATATCTTGGCCATTCGAAGATGTAGAGTCACTAGAAGATCTTCAGAATGTATTGGAGGATTCTGAAGCCTTCAAAAACTACGAGCCATACCACAATGGCAATCCGCGTTCATCCAGAAAGGTTCCCAAACCATACGACGAACACTTTGTGAATTTTAGGTCATACTGAGTTCATCCTCGTGAAACCGCAAAAAAATATGAATTTAGAACAGACGATTCAATTTTTTTATATTTATGATATATATATAGATATGAACATGTATGATATAATAAACCCAGATAACAAACTATATATAGCTATTGGTCTGGTAGTATTGATTACACTTGGCTTTATTTTTTATATTGTCTTTTTTGATGACAACTCAGATGAAACAGAGCCCGAGCCAGAACCTGCCCCAGCCGACGCCCCATCCGACGCCCCAGCCGACGACCCAGCCGAAGACCCAGCCGACGCCCCAGCCCCAGCCCCGGCCCCGGCCCCAGCCCCAGCCCCGGCCCCGGCCCCGGCCCCAGAACCTGCCCCAGCCCCGGCCCCAGCCCCAGCCCCAGCCCCGGCCCCAGAACCTGCCCCAGCCCCGGCCCCGGCCCCGGCCCCAGCCCCAGCCCCGGCCCCAGAACCTGATCTAGACCCGTTGTCTTCTATTAGTGGGTGTGGTGATCTTATTTCAGATGACGAATATAGAGATGCGAGTGTGTGCAGTGATATCAATGATAACGAAAGCGATGAAAACAATAGAAAGAAAAAATGTGGAGAAGAAGGTCGATGGGTTCAAGATGATGACAAAAACGTACAAGTGTGTAAGTGGACGAAGGATGATGGGTGTACGATGAGTAATGAATTCAGTTGCAGCGAAAGCGAAAGCGAAAGCGAAATCGAAAGCGAAATCGAAAGCGAAAGCGAAAGCGAAAGCGAAAGCGAAAGCGAAAGCGAAAGCGACAGCAGCGGCAGCGACAGCGACGACAGCGACTGGTTCGTGATCAACAATAAAGGCAAGCCGATCACCTGCGCCCAGGTCGCGCGAAACCCGGCGCGCCGCTGCAATATACTAAAGGGCGCCGTGAAATACTGCGCGGCGACGTGCAAAAATTATTCTTGATCGATGGAGTTCAAAAAATCAGAACCAAAAAATTACTTATCACACTGACATGATCACTATTATTCCACAAATTGGTGACATATTCAATAAAGAATTAGAAGATGACAAGAAAGATTTTAAAAAGGCGAAAAAATTGATGATAGTTTGGAAGATATAGAATATGACGATCTTGAAGATCTATTCGACATGCTTGGTGGTAAGTTTGAAGATGGAGTTTTCATTTTCATTTTCAATAATAGTGAATCCTTCAAAAACTACGAGCCATACCACAATGGCAATTCGCGTTCATCCAGAAAGGTTCCCAAACCACACGACGAACACTTTGTGAATTTTAGGTCATACTGAGTTCATCCTCGTGAAACCGTAAAAAAATATGAAAAATGATGATGGATTTTATATAAACTTAAAATAAGAACATTCAGAACAGTCAAATGTCTTCATCATATACAGTTATTCACGATGCCATCCACGGACCGATCGAAGTCAGTGGAAGAATCAAGAAAATTATCGATCATCCCGTATTCGAGAGATGTAATTATATCATGCAAACTGGTCTCGCGTATCGCGTCTTTCCTTCGTCAACGCACACGAGGAAAATTCATCAAATCGGAACGTATTACATCACACACAAATTACTCGAACACCTCAAAACGTATGCTTACATTCCAGAAAAGACGCAGGAACTCATTGAAATCGGTGCTCTTGTGCACGATCTCGGTCATGGACCGGGAAGCCACGTTTTTGATAAATGTGTCATTCCTAATATGATTGCCGATGATATGATTGACGATACGAATCCTTGGACAGAACACGAGAATCGTTCGATCGATTTACTGCAATATATTTCGAAAGACATTCAATTGAACGAACACGATGTTAGCTTTGTGAGTGAAGTCATCGAACCTACATCTCGCGAAAATAGATGGGAATTCAGTATTGTAAACAATACCATTCACGGTATTGACACCGACAAACTCGATTACATTTTACGAGATTCCCATATGATAGGTCTAAAGACGAGAATAGACCTGAGTTCCATCATTCTTCATTCAAGGATCATAAATGATGAAATATGTTTCGATAAGGAAATTCAAGATGTTTTGCGAGAAGTTATATTTGCCAGATATCAAATTCACCGCAGATTGAACGACGCGAACGTATGTAAATTTGATCTGACATTTTCGGATATGTGTTGCTCAAACGATTTGTATCGAGAGATTACCGAAATTATGAATACAAACGATTGCAAGAGATTTTGTAATTTGACCGACGGATACATTTTAAATCGCGCGTCGCGAGCTAAAGTGCAGGCATTTAACAACAGAGACAGTTATATTCCAATAGAAACGTTCGTAACAAAAACTCTGGACGAAGTCGACCATGTAACAGTCAAATATGCCAACAAACCTGAATTCAAAATTCTCACAAACAAAATGAAAATATGCAGAAACAACAACGTTCTATCGGGAATTCGGTTCTACGACAGAAAGACCATGAAGATCTTTCAAGTTTCACAATCGTCCATCGATTCATTCCCTTCACAAGAATACATTACGCACGTGTATAAAAAACAAATCTAAACCAATGAAGCGGAAGAAAGTTCCATGAAAGTTCCCGAATGTATAGATGTCACGACAATACGGTAATATTTAAAAATCGAAGGTGTATTCTCCAATAGATCAATCGAAACTTGATCATCGATATAATTCAGTGTTTGATTCGATATCGATACCTCCGATACATCTTCGTTTTTTTGCTTGAACGTTCTCTGATTGGACCCAAGTATTTTGATCGTATGTGGGCTGTTTTCAACCGTATTACGGACAAGTTTCAAATGTTGCTTATTATTTTTGTTGACTAATTCGATGTAGCTTCCATATACACTCTGATTATCTTTGTAATAAGATACGATTTTCTTCGTAGCGTGAGGATATATGGAACCTGAAATCAACGTGTATAGGTCAACGATCGATTCTTCCGCTAGGTTATTTTGAATAACGCTATCGGTTGCAGGAGCATCTGAATTCGCAATCTTGAACTTACGACGAGACATGATCACATCCGAATCGTGACTTCTGTGATTTCTAGTATTAAAATAAAGATTCTTTTGTTTTGCTAGATCTATTCTTTCCGACGCAGTTACCATTGTTATAATGAATATATAAATTAAACGAACATAAAAAATTTGAAAAACTTTAAGTTCTTCAGTTCTTCAAAGTTTCAACGTAATTTCATCTAAAATTTCATTTTTCTTCTTATCTGCACACGAGATCGAATAATTTCCAGCAATAACTTCAAGCTGTTTTTTGGTCATACGCAGAACTTTAGAATATTTCTCGGATGTCTCCTTATTTGTATAGATAGAAATTCTCTTAGATCGTAATTCTTCGATGATAGGAAATGTAGTCGATATCACATCACAATCTTCAAGGAGACATCCGATTTCGTCATCAGTTTCAAATAAAACGATCGATTTCCTATCTTCTGTGAGAGCGCACGTGTCTCTATAACCAAATTTGTTGAGAACTGAAACGTTGACTTGTAAATAGTCTGAGATTACATGTAGAACTGCATCGTTATACTCAATTTCACAACATTTGCTATACAAATCTCCCTTTTTGATCTTATATTCGTTGAATATCTTTGAATTGTATGTGCTCGAGAAAGATTCCTCAATTTTACATTTGAAATCTTTCCTCATACTTTCTTTCGTTGTTTCGCTATAAATTGGAAAATTAGAATCAAGAAACGTGAGGATTGAATGAATCCAATCTTTCTTTTTGAAACTAATCGATTTGATGTTGAGGTTCAATTTTTCTAGGTAATCTGGTAATTTGTCATTCAGACTTCCGAATGTTTCCACTATGTTCTCCTTTTGTTGATCGTTTTGATCGTCATCGATCAAAATAACCATATTTCCATTGAGAGGAATATTCGGAGATTGCATAAATTTTGCGTATTCATTCAAGACGCCCGTCTTCAAAACCAAATTTTCGCGACCGATTTCGAAAGAATTCAGCAATAACTTCGAGAAAACCATGTCCAATCTGTTATTTTATGTTATTTTATATTATATTATAATCGTCTAATAAAATTGTCTTTATATGACAAAAAAGTATGATGTAAGGTTTGCTTATGTATTTTCATTTTCAACTGATTTACAAAAAAATACCTAAAATAAACCAAAAATGATTCGAGAACTCTTCTGTATCTTATCATATATTTTATCAAAATGGCTGATATTCTTAAGAGATTCCCGAAAGAAATTGAAGATCTCATTAATGAATTCAATGCAGATCACCGTGGAAGATTCTACGAAACTTTGAAAAGAATTCCGCTCTACCGATCGTTTGATTCCATCCATCATTGTTCGATAGAAACACGCGCTTTGAAGTTGACCAAAATTTACGATGAACAATGCTTTGAAACTGGTAATTATGACTTCGAAAAGGTGATTCGGGAGAATGTCGATGATATTGATCGTTTCTTAACCGTCTATTCTAGATGTTCTTGTTGTACAACACACACACAAAAGAAATGCATAAAAGTCACAGAACCAAAGTCCCACTATGTTCGATCTATAGTTAACTTCAATCAAGGCATCGATTGCTCCTGCAATTGTCACGTTATGTTAGATTTCATGAACAAAGTGAAACATAACAACCATAGTTATAAGGATCGATATAGCACTGCTTGGCATAATTTCTATCTAGTGTCTGATGATGAGGGAGATGAAGACATAGACGATCAAATGAGTATCGGCAGCTTTTGATTATTGCGTTTAAAAAGGAAAACAAATGTGTCGCTAAATTATAAATGGGGCAAGAGATTTATTCTGTCCAAGAGCATGTCGAAGAAAACCCTGACGACGACCCTGACGTCAAAGAGCCTCTCGAAAAAGACCCTGTCGTCGAAGAAGATCCCGTCGTCGAAGAGCATGTCGAAGAAAACCCTGACGACGACCCTGACGTCGAAGAGCCTCTCGAAAAAGACCCTGTCGTCGAAGAAGATCCCGTCGTCGAAGAGCCTCTCGAAAAAGAGCCTGTCGTCGAAGATGAACTTGTAGAAATTCAACAAGAAATAAGACCCCGCAAAAAGTTCACTTTGAAAAGAGTTCATAAGAATAGAAAAACACGTCGGACGAAGTTAAAGAAGAAATTCATGCGCCCGCCAACACCACATCTTATGTAATTTTTTTATCCTTATAACTATAAATGAACTATTTTGTTGAAATTTTCATAGAAGCTCTTGTTGTTGGTATCGTCATTCTTGGCGTCGGTTCCTTAGTGTCGTTTATAGCTGGTTTGATGTTCAAGTCAAATTTGCCAAAGATATGCAAGGATTGGAATAAGAATCATGTCATGGAATTTGCGTTATTTCTTACAGGATTCTTCGCCCATTTACTGTTTGAAGCTGTTGGATTGAATGCATACTATGTAAATAGTAAAAAATAAAGGTAGAATACTTATTACTCTAAAAAAATTTTGAAAATGAGATTTTCGATAACTTGATTGCAATGGTTCGGTTTTGAATCATGAGTGTCCCATTGATTGTTCCATTGATTGTTCCATTGCTACCACAGAAAGTTGAACAAAGAGAACACGAATTTGACTGGAAATTATACAAACAAGTGCCTTGCAAAAGTTTCGATAAAGCTTTCCGTAAGAAAACTCTCAGTAAATTATTTCATGGCCATTTTTCAGTATACCGAACACACAAACGTGTTCTCGCAAAATGTGTGTTTCACAAAAACTGTGAAATGAAAATTCGACTGACAAAGAATGAGGATGCCATGGTTGATATTGAAGTGATAAACAAGTGTGATGATTCACAAATGACCTCGAGAGTTAATGATAAAACAAAAATCAATTGCAAAATGGAAAAGAAAATATTTGATCTTGTAAAATTTGGAATCAAGCCCAAGATTGTAATCAAATCAATCCAAGATGATTATCCCGAGATGACTTCCAAAATGATTTTATCGATTATAGCAAAAGTCCGATCAAATATACGTGTAGAGTCATTCGATATGTTTAAGTGGTTAGATCGGCGTGATTTCTTCAATAAATATTATGTCGATTCAAAAACTACGTATGAGAGCGTCAAAGATGACATGCAGTTGATTACCATTACGAGTGAGTCTTCGAAACTCGTTCCAAACAGGAGTTATGATGCAATTACTTACTCGTCACCTCATTTGATCGAAACAAATTTAAGAGCGATGCTCAAAAACGATGAAATCTTTCTCACTATTGACGGAACATTTCAAGTTATTCAATGCGGAAGAAAATCAAAGCAAGGAGACAAGAAATGGGTGTCTATTTCCTTGGGCACAGTTTCAATCGAATGGAATACTAGTAAGAAAATATGGACTCATTGCTTTCGCCCGATTATGTTCATGATTTCACAGAGTGAATCAAAAGACGCCTCATTGGCATTATTTGAAGCATTCTATAAGATATCATCCTTTATTGGGTATGATAAAGCCGATATTAAAGTTTCCGGGTTTTGCTCTGATATGAGTCGTGCGTTCCAAAATGCCGCAAAAGAAACATTTCCAGATGCAAATATTTTGAGTTGTTGGCCACACGTTTCTCGTCTTCCATATGAGTCGTATGCTCCAAAAAGGTCTACAGTTGCTGAAGATATCAGTACGAGTTTGACTTTACTTCGTGAAACACGAACAGAAAAAGAATTCAAGGCGTTTTATGATTACGTTCGTAGTTATTTGCAAAAGAATTATTCCAAGGAATATGCCAACAAAATCAATGTCTTGTGTGATGATTTCAACTTCAGGTTCGTAACCACACGAGCTGGATTCGCAGCCCACACTCAATGTGTCGAAAGATTCAACAGGGGACAAAATGAAATGCCATGTATCAAGTCTGATGGAAAGATGTTCTTGTCTAAGAATGGAGGCGTATTTGGTATTCTTGAATTAGCAAAAGATTATTCGAGCGATAAAATCAAATACGAATCAGACACCAATCATTATGAACGGGATATGCTCATTTCCGCAAATGCTATTTCATATGATGCAGATGTCAACATTTTGAAGCTGAAATCCAATGAAGACGAAGATTTGAAAAATGTTCATTCACGATTGTTGCTAAAGCTTAAACGTGAAAACAGAAATTGGAAAAACGAAGACGAAGTAATCCAATATGAGTATATTGAATCGAAGAATTGTCCCTACAGTAATAAACTCATAATGATCTCAAACAAGCTCTATTTTAATGAACCGGTAGAGGATTATCACGTTTGTCGTATAATCGGCTTCATCCAGATGTATTCATCCCATCAAAAGTCCTACGAAAATTATTGTGGCATTGACAACTTTGTAAGTAAGAATAAGAAGAGAATCATAAAAGACTGCTTTGTGTTCAAAATCATTTCGTCTGTGAGTGGGGATTGCTTCGATGCTGATGGATTATATTGTATTGAAAAGAAGCAGATCACACATTCTCTTATAAATTCACCGATACCTGAAAGAATATTGAGACGCTATCATTTGAGCTCTAATATTTTGACCGATTTGACGAATACACAAATTCAATTGCTAATGAAATGCTATTACAATTACAGTTTCAAGAATTCAATCCTTGAACAAAATGATGATGTGTATCTTGTTAATCGTTCAAGTTTTCGAGGCATTGAAATGACGAATGAACGTATTTCAAAGTCAAATAACTCGTTAAATGGCATTGTAGAAGTAACTGAAGAAGCTGATCTAAATCATCTAAAGAGTATCATTTCCTATCATATGGTTACTCATAACAAAATCAAAAACACGTTCCAATGTGATTGTTGTCGTTTTAAATCGTTTGTCGTATGCTCTCACATTCTAAGTGTTTGTGATGTCCTCAATATTATCGATCTCAACGTAATGCTCAATGAAAATAAGTGCATCAATACCAAATCACGTGATATGAACTATTACATCGGTAAAACAATCAGAAAGTATATGCTAAATCCAGTAACAAGAACAAAGGGTAATTTCAGCGGCAAGATTGTGAAAATAGTAACAAATTCTGAAAATATTGATGTATTCAAGGTCAAATTCAGGACACACGATGAATTCATGTCACTCGATGATTTGAAATATTTCGTATGAATCGTATGAATCATTGAATCATTGCGTTTGAAACTGTATAAAAATAAGATATGATATTTTAATATGGAAACACAGATGGACACACAGATGGACACACAGATGGACACACAGATGGACACACAGATGGACACAGAAAAAGGCATATATATATTCGAAGATACGGACGATAACGAAATTTGCCTATTTATTTACGTCAAGTTATCTGACAAGGCAATGAGTCTCGCTTTGCAAAAATCCGATGATGATGTGAAAGGTTCATATTTTATTGCTATTTTGAAAAAAGGCATGGATTACCTAGGTCGAACTGAATTTTCGGGTATAGAAATGATAAACTCAAATGAGGTATTGGTATCACTCGATAAGGAATATGATGAAATTCAATATCTTATAAATATTACAGAAGACGAATTCGAGAGCTACGTAAAGTTTGGAAACGAAAAGTTAAATGCATTACGTGATCTTGAATCAAAGCAAGACTAAGGTGTTTTCTTTTGAAAAGGAAATATAACAGGCCAAGCATCTTCTTTTTTTTCATATGTATCTATTATCAGTGCAACTCTAAGAAACTTTTTGATATCTGGTTTACTTATTACGTCATTTGGGTTGTTAATTTGAATTTTTTCTATCTTATCGATGTTTTTTATGAGTTCGCCACCTCTTGTATCAGTATAAACCTTTTTCACATAAGTTTTGAAATCTGTGGTGCTGTGAGTTGTTTTTGTTTTCCCCTTGGATAGAATGTAAGTGTCGTCTTGCTTACATTTATTAAAAATCCAGTAATTCTCATTTGATACTTTTATGATGTCTTTAATATCTTTCTTCAATGAATCCATGAACTCTATTATATCTTTGCCATAACTTTCGCTCTGATTGTTCAAGCTCTGACTGTTCAAGTGTGTTTTAATGGCATCTTCGTTGTATGTGGATTGTAATAAAATCGATTTCCATAAACTTTCACCCGATATGAAATCCTTACTTTTTTCTCTCAATTCATAAAATCTTTTTGTGATTCGAGTATTTTCGATTTCTCCAACAAGGCGTTGGTTTGAAACTATATTTTCTTCCGTCAGTTCTACATAATTTGATGAATATGCGACAAGATTCTCGACGAAATGTGTTTCATTGCCCCTTGCATCAATATATACAAACACATAGTAATTATTCTCGTTTTTTACGAATCCATTCAAATCATAGCAGTTCGTGAATTCGAGTCTGTTTAATATCATTTCGCTTAAAGAAAATTGTATGAGCTTATCTTCAATGGAGGGGTAATTTGAATGAATCATATCTCTTATGTTTTCGAATGTGAGTTTCACATCATATTCCTTGTAAATATTCTGTATCTCCGAAATCGTTCTTAAAATAGTAAAGTGTTCATGTGTGAATGGATGAAATGTACCGTAATCGTAATCGTCTACCGATGATTTTGAATCGCAAGTTTCAGCACATTCTATTTTTTTGATGTCGTTCTCAGGTAAATGATCTTTTGTTTTTCTTTTGTTACCTTCGGCATCTATCACGCATTCACCGTAATATTTTATAAAGTCTTCTTTGTCAAATGTATTCAAATCTTGAAACAAAGCACAAGTAACCGAGTTTTTCTTGAGTATCTCTTGAACTTCAACGGAGGCTTTATATTTTTTAAGAGCACGTCTATAAAGTTTCATGTCAATCGTTTCATAATTATGATAAAGTTCTTCTTTGCCGTCATTGACGACGACAGGGAAATCAGTGCAATGATAATATACAGTCACGTTCCTGTTTTCTTTATCCAAGTCTTTATGTGAATTTGTTCTAACTCCACGTCCAATCACCTGTTCTATTTTAGACATGTTGAAGTCAGCTTCGTGAATGTGAATACTTCTAACAAATTTCAAATCAATTCCTTCTGCTCCCTTCTCACTGGCGATTATTACGCTGATTCGATCACCGTCCTTGTTTTCGATCGATCTTGCTATGTTTTTCTCTTCTTCAGATGCATCGATTTTAGAGCCCTCGATTGTAGACCCCGTAATCACAATATATCGTTTGTTTTGTCTTTTTTCATCTTCGGGATCCATGACATTGCTGAATTCATTATACAAATTTTGCCCGTTGTCATTATTTTTACAGTATTTTTTGTATCCATTCTTTTCAAGAACATATATCATTGGATTCACACCAGCTTCAACAAATCTAGAATAGACGAAAGAAACGCCTTTACTTTTTGAGATTTTGTTGTAGATTGTATTACACTTTGGTGCAAAATCGTCGGGTAGTGGCTTTGAGTTATTGGACTTTTTATTTTTCATCCGTTTCGTTAACAAATTGTTCTCAGGTAAATTTAAGTTATTTATTCGGATGGATTCTGAAGAAAAGGACTCTTGTATCTTTTCTGCACCTAAGAAATCGTCATGGATCTTTTTAGCATGGTTTTTAGAGAGAAGAGTCAACGTAAGTTTTACGTTGTCTATGTTAGGAAATAGGTCATTTTTTATTGGAATTTGTTGTTTTTGTTTTTGTATTGAAATTTGTTGTGCATTCGTATTTTCGTCATTACCATAATAGAATTTCTTTTTCGGAATTATGGCACTCTCATCATACAATTTTAAAGGGAAGAATGCCGGATTTCCAGATTTCACGTATGTGATCTTACCCTTTAAAGCTTTGGTGAATTCGTCCCGAGACAACTTGCTCTTAAAATTATTATCCTTGAATATCTCCGAGTTTTTCAAAGGTTTATGCTGTTTCCTTTCATCATAATCAAAATCCAACTTATTCATTATGTTTACAAACCAAACAAACTCTTGTGTCTTATCGAATATTGGTGTAGCCGACATGAAGATCATGCGCATATCTGCAATGTCTGTTATCTTCTCTATGAATTGTGAAATTCTTTTGTATTGTTTCTTATTTTCAGTCAATCTGACGTTTTGCGCCTCGTCAATAATAACGATTGAATCATCGAAACCTTTCTTGATATCCTCTACTTTCTCTAAATCATCTACTATTTTAGTGAATGAATCATATGTATGGAAGCTATAGTAGTTCTCTAGTTCTTTCATAATACTGTCCGAGTCGATTTTTATATTCTTCTTAATAAGTGTGTCCTCGTAAAAACTTCCAGCACATTTGAAAGAACTTGTTTCAGAATAAAAATTATTTCTGAACTCCTGTTTGACCGCGTCCGAAGAGACAATGTAAATTTTCTTTCCGGTATATCTCACTTCATTGCGAAATTTTTCAGCTATAGATATGGCTGTACATGTCTTTCCACTTCCCAGACCATGATAAATAAAAATAGACTTGTAAGGAGTCGTAGGATTGATGAAGTTCGCAAGCCATATTTGGTGTTTTTTGAGGTGAGACGCATTAGTAGATTTTATATTGAATTCCCTTTTATCACAGATTGATTTAGAAAATTCCTTGTTCTTAGATTTGAAATAAAATCTCATTACACTGTGAACTATACACTATACAGACATTTTAAAAATCTAAAATCTTTCTACACAAATCCTTGTCATCGATGTCAGTATCGAGTAATGAATCTATGCCTTCTTTATTATCATCAATTGATTTGACGTATACCTTTACGCTTCTACACAATATATTTTGAGGGACGTTATCTACGGAAGATGCTATGAAGACAAATTTCACGGATTCTTGAAATAACTTGTCTTCAAGAAAATTAATGAATAACTCACTAATTGAACTTGAAATCTCGAGAAGGACGATCTTAATTGATAGCAATAGCGATTTCTGCTCAGAAAACTGCTTTATTTGATGAATAAGCTCGTAATGATCTCTATCACTTGTTGTTAATTCTAGAGTATTGTATGTTTTCAATTCCATATTATCAATAAACCCCTGAACTTTACCGTATTTTCCTATGAGCAACAAATTTGGGAACGAGCCACGATTCAGAGCGTCTTTGAGATATGCTTCCATTGTTTTGAAATTGAAATTCCAATAATATTCCAATGAAATTCAAATTTCAATACGATTCGAGAGTGATATATGCTTATATACTTTTAAAAAAACTAAAAATGACGCTTCATCAAATTTAACAAACCAAAACCAAACGATATATAAAGATAAATATATATAGTATTATATATAGTTAGTAATTATAAAATATCATGTTGATTCCCATTAGATGTTTTAGTTGTGGGAAGCCCATTGCAAATCACTGGACAGAATACCTGGAGATTATCAAAAATGACCGTAACAAAGATGACGTCGTCGATTTCGAAAATCTAGCAAGTGATTCTGTAAAGGAAAGCTCGGCTGCCAAAGCAATGAAACAGCTCAAAATAACAAGAATGTGTTGCAAGCGTCACTTCTTATGCAATGTAGACCTCATTGACATCATTTGAATACGTTGATGTGTTTTAAAAGCAACATTAAAAAGCATACTATATATAATGATAATGACTGAGAAAAAGCTTACTTTCTCTGGGTTCAAAATCTCATTCGCTCAGAACCAAATAAAAAAGTCAATCAAGAACAAGAATTATGACGATCTCAGTTATTGGTCCGCAGAATTACACATATCCAAGAAATCCAGCCAGTGGTGGTCCAATATCATATTATATTGCGCTCAAAATATAACTCATTCTAATCCGAAAATCGGGAAGTTTCTTCTGAAATTCAAGCAAGATTTTCCTGGGGTGTTCAAAAATGACATTGATGAACAAATACGCCAAGGCATTTGTTTTTTAAACGGAGTTGTCTTATTTAGTCCCAAAGATCTAGAAATACAAATTCCGAAGAGCACCGTCATCGAATCAGAAGAATATTCAATTTTACAAGATTTGGACATTAAATCTATTCATCCTTTCGTTAATTTGATACGAAAGCCAAATGATAAACACATTGTTCTTGCTTTGTCGTCTTATTTAGTAGAAGCAATCGTTGACAATAACATTCAAGGGGCCATGAAAGTAATAGGCTTATTTCTCTATTTTGAAAAGAAGAAAGAGTGCAAAAAAGCGTTTGTGTGTCATTCACGAGCATGGAAGGGATTAAAGACGAAGTTTTACAATAGATATGAGCTTTTCTTACTAGATTTGTTAGTTTCTATCGCTAAAAAGAGAAACGTTTCTATACACAATAGACTTCTCATAAACAATAGCGAAGATAAGGAATCGACTAATGAAACGTACGAAGTGTTGGCATCTTGGAGAGCGCTCTATATTTTGAATACAAATTTTACGACGACTGCCAAAAATTTTTCTATAATTTTGAATTGTGTTCATCTATTGTGTAGCCGAAATCTAAGACTCGATTTACCATCGATTCACAACAAAAACCAGATCATACGTGGAATGCAATTGATAGATGGGCTTTATCACGATATATTCAAAAGCGTAAAATGTTAAGAAATTATTCATAAGCCTTCATCCTTCATCGTTTCTCAAAATTTAAAAGTATAGACAAAACACTAAGCAAATAAGGAAAACACGCAAAAATAAAAATGTTCCTCAAAGATTATAGTGAAAAAGTAAAATACGATTACAATGCAATCAAGAAAACTTTAAAATATGTATTGAATAAAAATACGAAAAAAAACCTATTAACTTTCAAGCAGCCGAATCCCAAGTCAACATATGAGGAAAAAACATCCAAAAGATACGCTTCATATATGACAAGTAAGTCACCACATGATTTCTTCGCAAATCAAGGAACGTTCGTGGATTTTATTTGGGATTTAGAACACGAGTATGTCGATATTGATTTAAGCCTATTGGACAAAGATGACATTGAAGTCGTTGTGGAATGTGTGGAATTACACAAGCTCAAAAAGACCATCCACGGCATCAACATGAATATGAAGAAAACCATTCACAATGTTGAATCTACGAAGAAAAAAACTGACGATAAGAACTACCAGAAGTATGTCAAATCTATTGTAAAAATTGCTAAGAAAGCTGACAAGCTATACAAAGATGTGATTGAAATTGAAAACGGATTCTCTTAGGAATTTTTATATGTGTTATATAATAATAGTCATGAATCTTCAAAAGAACGATTTGAGTATTACCAAATACATGTTATACTCACCCTCGACTAAACATACTGCTCCTTTGTATGTTTCTGCGTTCACACCTGGCAATAACGTATCCGAGTTACAAAGTGGACGTACTGATGTAGAATCCGATCTTCGTGGTATCACACGCAAATTAAGCGAATGTGAAAGCATCAAAAATTCTTTCCTTAAAAACCCTAAGCTTGTACATCTCAAAGAAGCGGATGTTTCCAAGCCGTCCAAACCTGACTGCAACACATGCTCTGAATTAAACACAATGAAGCCCACATTGCAGCCAAAACCACGTAGTTATAACTGAAATGCTAGATACGTATATGTGAAAGATATGTGATTTCTTTAATGCACTAAAAATCTTATAAAATGTCAAAATTTAGAACTTAGAACGATAAAATTAGTTATCTCCAGTTGATGTCTATACGATTCGATGTTGTCTATCAAAAATTATCACACACGTCATACTAAACTCATTGAAAAATGGATTGAACTTCAATTGAACAATGAATACGAGAAATCTGATACCGTAGAAGATGAAATAGACAAAAGGGAATTCAATTTGAGAAAGAAGAATCGCCATAGAGGCTCCATGACAAATTTGAGAACTCACGTTAAAAGATGTCCTGCCTGCAATTCATTTGAATCATTGGCACTATTGAAATCTAATACACAAATGGTTTCAGATTCAGATTCGGGTTCAGATTCAGATTCGGTTTCAGATAACGAAAGTTGTTGCTATGACACTGATGGATTGTATACACGAAATCACACAAATACACCTCATTATTGTCAAGCTATGTATCCAAAAATTGTGATGAATCACTTGTGCATATTGGAAGAACTTTTGCGTAAACATGAGTTCGTGGATTACAATCAAAGGAAGTTTATCGATTCCGGATATAGTGTTACTCTGGGTAAAACTATATATAACAATACATCATCTTTCACGAATGATCCTTTTAACCGTGATGTTATTTACAATATGAAATCGATAGCAAAATATGTGGATCCTTCCTTCAGATATACATCAATCGCAATAAATATGAATGCTAAATTCAAATCACATCGTGATGTTAGAAACAAGTCTGGAACATTGTCTCTCATCATTGGTTTTGGATCGTATGTAACTGGAGGCGAATTGACAATTGAAGACAAGAAATACGATATAAAGACGAAATTCCTTATATTTAACGGTAAAGAATGCTTACATCATACAGAAGACTGGAGTGGGGGGGATAGATTCTCTATTGTATTTTATACGGTGTAATCACTCGATATGCAATCATCAACATTCCTATGTCAAATATTTTAGAGGGAAAAAATAAAAAATGGTTGTTAAAATGGGCTTGGAAACAGATATACGCTATTTAGAGCAAAAACAATTGAATATATATGACCTGTATTGGTTAGCTATCAGTACATGATGTGTATTCAAGTGTTTACTTGAAATTTAATGTAAAATTTAAAGAGATTATAAGGAGAGTTAAGTGTGGTAACTTGGAGACCGATCTATGATTTCGAGTTCTCGATTGCTTCAAACAATTGAAAACAATTTTGCAGTCAGATTCATATGGAATATTTGAAGTATTTCGTGTAAATCAACCGTTCTAATGTTAATACGTCCAAAAGACATATTTTGACGAAGTTTCAAGGTTTTTTTTTCAATTTTCCTAAATTTTCTTAAATTTTCCTAAATTAAAAAGTAAAAAATGTTATCAAAAGGACCTTAAATCCCATTTTGATATATTAAACCAAAAGCAAATTCAAAAGCAAAATTAATATGAAAGTTTGCACTACGGATATTTTAATGGTAAAGTTACTTATAGCTTTGAAGCATATCGACCCGAAGCTAGAGAGAAAGAAAAAGTGTGATCGAAGTTGCTTAAACTGCATGCATCCGGTTCACATCCGTACAGTAAATTGCAAAAATTGTGGTTTTAAAATGAGAAAATGAGATAAACATTTCGCCTGATTCTATCAGGTTTTTTTGTCAGGTTTTTTGTTGTTACTAGCCATTGCATGAGAGAATTTTTATTTTTATCTCTTCGTATATTAATATGGTCAAGTTCACGAAGAAAATAATAAAGAAGAACAAAACCAAAAACAAAACCAGAAGCAAAACAAATAATCAACCGAAATCAAACAAAAACACAACTCCGAATGTGGGCTATTACTCGAACGAGCAAGAGTGTAAAAGGAATACAGTAAAACCAAACGTAATAACAAATCCTAAATTCACAAGTTTCCCAAATATTTTTGACCAGACATATTTCACCGCCGGCGATGTCGCCGATTTTGAAGCACATGCTTATCTTCCCCTGAGATTCAAAAAAATGAAAAACTATTCTTCAAAGAAATCTATAGAACTATCTGAACTTTATAAGGACTACAATTTTCAATCCGTCAAGAATACATTTAATTACATATTCAATCACCTCAAGAAAGGAATCTTTGTTATGATCAAGGACAATAAACTCGACGTTTTTTTACCTTTTTCAAATGCGAGGTTTCGCAATAGCGATGAAGTATTGAAGCAACTCTATCTAAACGAGGAAGATAAAGATGATTTGAAAAATTTTGTTGAAAGTACAGATTCAAATGATCGAAAATTACTATGGAATAAACTTGCTAAGACTGTGATTGAGAAACTCCAACCTAAATTCAAGGGAAGACTAAACATAAACCGTCAACTTTGGAATGCTCAAAATAACTGCCTTATCAAAGCAAATGTGGAAAATCTTGAGGGAGAAAGATCCCTCAACGTATATAAAGATTTTCTAGAACAGCTTTGCGAATCTCAAAAAGTCGCGGACTCAGTTTTTTTCCTTAATAAAAAGGACTTTCCAGTTCTGAAAAAAAACTTGAGCAACCCTTATGATGATTTGATGGACGGTGAAGTAGAATTACCTGAACAATACAGGAACAAATCATATTGTCCTATATTCTCTTCATCGATTACAGATGATTTTGCGGATGTACTCATGCCCACAGAAGACGACTGGAGAAAATATAGTGGAAAGTATTATACGGAATATAATCCCAAAAGAGCGTGTAAAACTCCAGGTAATTCCATAAAAACTGATTGGGATTCAAAAATTGAAAAAGTAATTTTTAGAGGAAAATTGACAGGCTGTGGTTCAGAGATTACAACAAACATACGTCTCAAGGCAGCAAAATTAGGACAAGAATTCCCTGAATTACTCGATGTTGGTTTGGTGAATTTCAATACTCGTCTTAAAAAAGCGAAGAATGAGCCAGTCTCAGTTTTTGATGTCCAGAATTCTGATATCGAACTCAAAGATAAGATAGACGACACGTATAAGCTCAAATTCAAATACATTCTCAATTTAGATGGAAACGTATCGGCTTTCCGCTTAGGTTCTGAGCTCGCATCCGGTTCAGTTGTTCTCTTACCTGATTCTCCCTTCAAAATGTGGTATAGTAACGAGTTGATTCCGTATAAACATTATGTGCCAATCCAGAGAAATCTCGAAAATTTGATAGAACAAGTCGAGTGGTGTAAAGAAAACGACGACAAATGTAAAAAAATTTCCGAAAACGCTCTAAAATTACACACGAAATTATTTTCAAAGGAGAAAATTTTGAAATACTTCAATTCAAAATTGAAAGAAATAGCCGTTGTTCGTTCGAGTGATTTCTTTGAAAAACCAACCACGAAACCAAATATAAACATCATAACGATTTTTCGTGAAGATGTAACGAAAAAAAGAGTGGAACAAAAAGAAAAGTTCTTAAAAATCATGCCGAAGTTATTTGAAGATGTCGCAAATGTTACTATCATTGTTGTTGAGCAGTCTCAAGACGGTCGTAAATTCAACATCGGGAAACTTAAGAATATCGGCTTTGATATAGCAATCAAACAAAAACTCAAAGGCCATTTTATCTTTACTGACATCGACATGATACCGGATTCACGTTTGATGAAGTATTATTTGAAAACCCCAGAAGTACCCACAGCCCTTGCCATTCGTGGTACTCGTTATAGTTACGGTAATATCAACGAGAATAATCCTCCTTTTCTCGGAGGTGTGGTAACGTTTACTGAGAAAGATTACAAAAAGGTAAATGGTTATCCAAATAATGTTATTGGTTGGTCAGCTGAGGATGACATGATTCGAAACCGTATTCATTATGCTAATTTACAATTCGGTTACCCATCAGAAGGTTCCGTAATTGATATGGAAGAAACCACACTTAAAAACAAATTGATTCAATTGAAAGTGAACAATCTGAAAGAAAATCAAAAATATGAAAAAATTGCTCAGGACACGAATACATGGAAAACGAATGGCGTGAAAAATCTGAACTACACCGTAATTTCAAAGGAAAAAAAGAAGAACATAATACATTATATTGTCAATATAGAAACCAATATTGATATGGAGAGTCAGCCAGAACTTTTCAATTTCAACAACGAAGTTTTGAAAATGACGAAGATAAATAATTTCAAAGTTAAGAAACTTTAGTCTCTTAAACTTCCAAATAAACGAGATTCCACAAACGATTAATCTCATTAAAATCATTTTCTTGAATGAGTTTTCTATTAAATTGGAAGTCATATGTCCAAGAATCATTGTATTTAACACCTCTAATTTTTGAATTAAACTCTTTATGAAGTGTCAAATTTTTACGGATTTTTCCATCTTTTTCCAACAATTTTGAAGGTATCATATAGAAATAATCTGTACCTGCTAAATTAAACCAATAAAAGTCGTTGTCATCAACATCATATTGCTGATACCTACTGTGTCCTTCATTTTTGCATAGTTCAAACTTAAACGAATTTTCAGATTTTTCACGATGATTTTTAGTCTTTTCCTGAACTTTCACAGAACCATCTATAATAAAATCAACACAACAACCACTTATTTCCTCCATATCAAATATATTAGACAAAGTATCAATTCTTAGATGAATATGTTTAAGTTCAAGTTGTGTATCTTTATAACACAGAAACTGAAGTTCACGAAATGTTTTACCGAGTTGTTCTAAATAATTATTAATATATTCAGTAATATTAGCAACAATATCTTTCTTTTTAACTTTGTATTTTTTAGCAATTTTACTGTCATATTCTAAACCTGTTTTAATATCATTTGAATTCGGGGGGATTATAAGAAAATTATCATCTTTCATATTGTAGCAAATTGTAAGCATATATTCATAATAACTATATTTTTCATATTTATCTTGATAATCATCGGGACATTTGTATCTGTCCATTTTAAATTTAGGAATTTTTGCATTACTTGCTTTGATTTGTATTGGGACCCAAATATTATTATCTGAATCCTTAAAACTAACCCCAAGATCAACGTGGCATCCTTCTAACCCAACAATTTTAATGTCAAGATTTGAATCCTTTGTATTATCTATGATTTCTAATAATCTTTTGATTGATTTTTTTTCCTTGGTCTGTGTGCTTGTTTTAGGGTCAGATTCTCTTTCTTTTGCTTGTCTATTAGCATTTGTTTTGCGTTTACTTGCTGGTTTTGTTGGATCTTTTTTCCAAGCTTGAACTAACATTCTTTCAGAATTTCTTCCATCAAATTTAAAAGTAAATTCACAGCTTTCAAATCGAAATCTACCTTTTTCTGCTCTCTTTGTCGCAACTATATCATTAAATTTTTCTTCATTTTCTTCAATAACATTACCATATTTTTCAATAAGTTTTGCGTATGACAATGTAGACATCTTTTAATTATTTCAAACCTGACAGATATACATATATTTTCAAAACATTTTTAAAAAATTTATAAGGAATTTTAATGATGATTTTAATATTTTACCTTGTGTTTATCACAATTCCTTATAAGTGTCAATTGGGATTTTAGAAACTTGAAAAAAACCCAACGGTTCTTCAAAATTTACTCGTGATACCAAGGGGCATTTTCAAGATCGAACCTGTCAGCCCAGATGAACATATCTTCCATATCAGTCACTTCAGAAGTATTCCATCCAGAAATATCTTGATTAAAATTACAAGATTCATAGAACATACGTTTCATATCAGTCACTTTAGAAACATCCCAATCACCAATTGATTGATTGAATTCTCAAGTACAAGCGAACATACAAATCATATTATTCACTTTAGAAGTATCCCAATTTCCAATTGGTTTATCCCAATCGTATTCATTACAATGATTTAGGAATAGGTTATCCATCGGATGGTTCTATAATTGATCTTGAAGAGACTAGTATACAAAACAAGTTGATGAATCTAAAGGCCAATAATCTGAAGGAAACACAAAAATACGAGAAGATCGCACAAGATACAGAAACTTGGAATCGCAATGGTGTTAATGACTTAACTTACACGATCGAATCAAAACAAAAAAAGAAGAATGTTCATCATTTCGTTGTTGACATCGAAACGCACAAAGATATGAAAGAAAACCCAGACTTATTCCAATTCGAAACTGAGGTCACACAAAATGTGAAAATCACAGACTTCAAAATCAAGCAAGTTTTGGTTTAATCACGTAACGACTTCTATTTATTCTACCGGAATTGCAATAAAACTTATGTGTATTGTCAACAACACAGGTATCTCCATCCTCTTTGAAATTGTCACAATCACGTGCCTTTACATTTTCACCATTAACCATTTTTTTCACATTTTCCTTTGAACATTTCTCGCGTCTTCTTATGAATGCGTCCATAAGATTCAGTATGTCCGGTAAGGGTATGCGGGTAATTACAAAGAATGTAAGGAAAATTTCTGTGAGACCTAGGATAATTAGATAATAAGCGTTTCTACCTAAGGACGTTAAAGAAATTTCATCCCTATTTTTAGCGTAAAATATGATGAATATTACTATGAATAATGTCAGTAGTATAAATGTGCAGTTTTTCTTGACGAAAGATAGACTGTCATTGGATTTGGGTGTAATTGTTTCTAAATGTTCCTTGAACTTTTCATACGAGTTTCTATCAGTATCATACAAAAGAGACATCATATCTTTTATGTACTTTTCTGCTATTTTCTTTTCCTCATATTTTGTGTATGAATAGAAGATTGTGGTGGTTATGATCGTGTATAAAACGATATTTATAAGCATGAATGACAAATCCTTCTTGTTTAGTTTCAAAACAAATAGAGAAGACAACAAAATAAGTAAGAATACATACAAATAAGGCTGATCCGCATCCAAAGTATTAACAAACGTTTCAAAAGTAATCATTTTTTTTTATAATATATATATATAAAAAAATGCAAGAAGAAGACGAGATAATTAACAAAAGAAACAAATATCATAAGAAGATAACCGATTATGTTGATTTGCGATACAATATTCGTGAGAATTTTCTATTGTTTATTGCATTTCTGATTCCCATAATTGTGATGTTTCTCTTGTTTCGAATCAAGAATAAGAAGGAATGCACTGGATCTTCTAGAGAAGTTTCGAACGTTATGTTCTCACTTATGCTTGTAAGTTTGCTGTTAACTGTTGCTGAAGCTATTTACATATATACTTTCAACGTTGAAAACGTATACAATCAATTGTCCTACGTGATTGACAAAAATCTTGGATTCAATGAGTATTTGAACTTAAAACGATTAGATAACATTTTGCCGAATATCACTTTCAACGAAGGCAAAATAGCATACGAATCCAATTTACAAAGCACCACATTCTTGATGTTCATACCAATATTATTGATATGTGTGTTCATGGTTACATCATTGATCGGATGCCTGAAGCTGTCATACACAGAACTCATTGGAATTTTCATAAATTTTGTCATTCTTGCAACAATCTTTGGTATCACTTTTGTAAATCTTGGATTATTTCAAAGTGATAAAGTAAATTATAAGGATATTGCGGAATCTTTTGATCCATATGATAATGTGCACCGATTTCAGACAGGCTACTCATTCATGCAAGACGGAATCACTAGAGCAATTTTCTTATCACTTATAATTTTCGTGTTTCTTTTTATCGGTTTCATATACTATAAGAAATGATTATATATGTTCTATTAATATAAGTGTATACTAGGAAGATGAAAGAAGATTGTCATGTACTATTGACAGAGCTTCTTTTTGATTGTGTTTACAACATGACAGACTCCTGCGACAAGAAAATGGAATACTATGAGAAAATGTGCAAAAAGGATACATCAAATCTTGCACAGAGCTAATCTTTTTCTGATTAAAGAGTCGATTAACGAGTCAAGTCAAATGCCACTTCATATATTTATATATGTATTATATAGCAATGGATACTGTACATACTGATCCTCAAATTCGAATTCAGAACAGCTTTTTGAATGCAAGGACATGTAATCACTTCATCAAAATTTCAAAAGACAAATTGAAGAAGGCCTTGGTGTCTTCGGATGAGGGGGGTGTCACTTCCAAGGCTCGTACTGGGAAAACCGCTTGGATTGAACACGATTTCGATACAACAACTTTAAGAGTTGCAAAGCGGATTTCAAAAGAAGTCGGATTACCCCTTGAAAATGCAGAAGCATTTCAAATAATTCACTACGATATCAATCAATTTTACCAAAATCATACTGATAGTTGGGACCATGACTTGAGCGATAAGTCTAGACGCTGTATGCGTTTGGGAGGTCAAAGAATTCTAACAGCCTTATGTTATTTGAACACGCCAGATGAAGGTGGATCAACGCGTTTTACTCGTCTCAATATTGATGTTCCCGCAGAACAGGGAAAGTTACTAGTCTTTTCAAATGTATATGATGGAACCGTTAAGAAGCATCCAATGAGTGAACACGCTGGAACCCCAGTAATATCGGGCAAGAAATATGCCTTTAATTTGTGGTTTAGACAAGGTAATTCCAAAGAAGTCATCTATGATCCAGAGATTCCTCTAGAAATCAAACCTTCCATACACCAAAGAATTCTCAAGAAAAAAATCAAAACAAAATCTACAAAAACAAAATCTATGTATTGTAATAAGGATAAAACAACTCAAATGGAAAAAATGGATAAGGTCAAACAATTTGAAATGACTAAAACCGATCTTGAAAGTTTGAAGAAAGGTGAAAAATGTTACGATGGTCCTTTGACAGGAAATGTGAAATGCATTGTTTTGTCTTTGTTTCTCGCCTTATTTTACTGGTATGCTCCACCACGAAATAAGTGGATACTCATAGGTATTTTGTATTTCACGTATCTCTTTTTAGCTTATTATGATTACCATTATGATTGTCGTTATGGGGAATTCGGTCCGAGTCCCTTGAAACATTTCTACGACTTTGCGAAACCCAAAAATTCAAAACAATCAATAGTCTATGAGAGTCTATGTAAAAACAAAGCAAATCTAATTCTGATCATTGACGTGATCATCTTAATCGGTATATTAGCCTTGTTTCCAACATTTCTGAAATGGAAACCCAAAGTGTAACGTTATTTTGATTTCAACTTCAACTATTGCAATTTTTTACATTTACACATTTATCTTGTAATTTTGAATTTCGTATACAGAGTCAACAGAATCCTTGATGATGTCTATGTGTGAGACCAAGACGAGTGATTTGAATACATTTGTTAATTGATTCAAAAATTGAGGAATCTTGCTGATATTCACTAAATCACACGCAGTGAATCCCTCGTCGATAAGAAACTGTATTTTTTCATTCGATGTCAATTGGATAATCGCAATTCGAATAGACAATGAGGCAATGAATATTTCGAATCCAGAGAGCTTCTTGACCGAAATATTCGAATACTTTGGAGTTTTCCCGTAAAATTCGAATTCTCCTTCATCGTAGGTATAGTTCATTTCAAGACTTTCAGTTACAGAACGTATCAAGTTATTGGCCTTTTCTGTAATCTTCGGTAAAATATAGTCTTGATATAAGTATTTCGAATAATTCTTGAAAATTATGAGTCGTTTTTCAATATCCGTCATCTTCCCTTGCAGAACCTCATACAAAAGTTCTACTTCTTTGTATTTTGAATTTTTAGCCTCGTTTTCCCTATTTCTCATTTCAACTATCGCAAGTTGTGTTTTCGATTCTTGTGACTGAGTTATGAGTTGATTATATCTGATTCGGTTTTCCTTATGAATTTCATATCTTTCCTTTTCAATCAATACACGTTTCCAGTAATTCATCTGTAATTCTGTTTTGTTGACAGAGAAATCCTTCATCATCTGTTCATATTGGATTGTTTTTGCCTTAATTTTCAACATTTTGTCGCGGATCACGTTTAGTTCAGATCGATTCCTCGAAAGATCAATTTCATGATTTTCGATTTGTCTCGAAGTTTCTTCGTTACTTTTGTATTGTTCTTCGTATGATTCATATTCTAATCTAAAACAGATAATTCGTTCATATTCTTCAATGATTCTCTTCATTTTGATATATTTGTCTTTGTAATCATCCACAAGTTTGAATTGTGTAAGTTTCTCTTGAATGATTCCTTTACATTCTTTCAGTTTTTCAGATTGAATTCTAATTGGATTCTTTATACACGCATAGCAGCTTGGATTGAAAGGCACATTCAAGTCATTCGAAAATGATACGAGTCTTTTCGACACTTCTTTCAATTCGGTTTTCAAATCATCATATTCTTCAATTTCTTTCATTTTCCCCTTGAATTCATCGATTCGACTACCAAATTTGTATATGAATTTCAATGTCTTTTCAATAACCTCCTTCGAAGTATCAATTTTATGCAATTTCATTCGTAATTCATTCAAGGTTCCTATAATTTTGTTTTCGTTCGCAATCAGGGAATGCTCCATCTCCTGCCTTTCAACAAATTTCTCGAGTAAGCTTTTGTGTCTACTTTCAATTGTCTCTTTATCATTTGAATCTTGGCATTTGAATTTTTCGATATTACATTCGATATCTTCAATTGACAGTTTCAAATCATCAACATTTGAATCAAATTGAACATCAGTTTGAATTCCTTCTAATTCCTTACTGATTCGATCAATATCGACTACCATAGATTGGGTATCTATGAGAGGCTGCATGGAATTTGCGTGTATTTTTTTAGAAACTTCAACTGCCTTCAACATTGACTTGAGTGATTTCTTTGACTTTTCAAGATAATCAATCTTTGTTTTGATAGTTGTTAATCCAAACGCATTATCAATGAATACTTTCTGTTCTGCATTTCTCATGGAAAGGAAACTTTGATCATTGGCTTGAGTTATCATGTATTTTGAAAGGAAGCCATTGATATCCCCTATATTCTCCTTTACCCACGCGTTGGTCTTAGCATTATCTAAAGCGACCGTCTTGTAATCGCAATCAACTCTTTTCAAGATTCCGTAATTCTTCTTTAAAGGTTTTGAATCTTTTACATCATAATTTCTCTGTATTTTGTAAGAAATCCCATTCAAAATAACATCGATCTCGGTGAAAGATTTATTCGGTAGATCATTTGTCACAATAGATTTATCTGTCTTTCCAAAGATAGCGATACAAATAATCTCGAACAAACTCGATTTACCTCCGCCGTTTTTGGCTGAAATGAGGTTCGTCTTCTCATCAAACTTTGTGAAATCGATACTTGATTCATTTTTATAGCACAAAATACCCTCAAACTTTAGAGACTTTATATAAAAGGTGCGAATATTTTTCAAATTATCAGTATCAGTATATTCACTGTAAAATTTCTCAATTTCACCAGATTTCTTTTCAACAATCTCTTTTAAATCTTCACAAGATGTGGTTATTTTCAAATCATCTGAATTCAAGATTTTCAATCGTTCTATATTATGTTCTTTTAAGTACTCATTGAACAATTCAGATGAGTTCACATCGGTTTCGATGCTCTCTTTGTTTTTGATTGCAATATCATCAAAATAGCACACCTTTTCTCTACATATGAATCGTTCCTTCAAGTTCATGATATTGTTAGAATCATACTTACCATTCAATCGTATCTTCAAAATCGAAGGAAAATCCTCGTTATTCAAAGAGTCCTCAATCGAAGTATTTGAATCGTCGAGGAAGAACATTCCGTTTTTGTATTCCAGCTTCAAAAACCCATGGTTATTTTTCACGTTGTGGAATTCAAATCTCTTCTCTTGAATAATCCAATTGATGTACCCATGATTCAACAATTCTTCGCCAAAATTTTGTTGAATAAGAGATCCCGAGTAAGCGGCCAATAGATTTGAGCTCTTCTTCGTGATTTGTTGGCGGAGGTGAACATCCCCTAAAAGAGCGAAGTCATAGCCAACATCAAGCCATTCGAATGGATATCCATCTTCTAGTGACCGCGTGTTTGTGATTTTACTGTTGATAATAGTTCCGTGAAACAGGGCGATTTTGATATCTATTTCAGGATCATTAAAAACAGGCTTAGGAAACTCAGGTAGTCTCTCGATTGCCCCTGAACCAGCTACAATTTTAAGTGAATCTTTTACAGAAAACAGACCAAAACACACGTTAGCTGCCTTGTAAAGCCCCGTATTTTCTAGGAATTCAATTCTTTCGTTGAAATTGCTTTTGAAAGCGTCAAGGAAATCAATAGATGATGTAACGTCCTCCTGCTTAAAATCGTGATTACCCAATATTATGTAGGTGAAACAAAGATCACTTAGTTCATTCATAAGTTTATTGAAGAGTTTGATTCCTGGCGTTTCAACTTTTGATTTATGGTGAAACGTGTCTCCTGTGATAACTATAACAGAAGTAGACAAACAATCGAAGCGTTTCAGACTTTCTACAAGATTTTCAAAAACGTGGTAATATTCATTGTAACGACACAAGACTTCGTTCCCATTTCTTATGTGCACATCGGAAATTTGGATAATATTGGTGATTCTTTTGGGTGCTTTTAGAAGTTTCATTGTAAGATTTAAGTTCTAGTATATCATAAACTATACCGATTATGTGTTTATATGTCTAAAAATTACCAATGTCACAAATAATCATATAAAAGTAAAGTCTTTTAGAGTTATACGATAAGATACTATATTACACCATGGAAGTTTCAAAAGTTTTCACTGCATTTGACAAAAAGTATCAAGATTTTCTATTGCTAGGTCCCAAAATTGAAGTAAACAAAACAAAAATATGCGAACTGAAAGAAGAACTAGACGAAATCGAAAAGAAAATCGGCAAAAACGATACATTCATGTTTTTGAAGTTAACCGATGAAATCGACATGAAGAATAAGTACGTGAAAACATTAGAGACTGAAATAGAAAAATTCAAGGATTCTATTACAAAATTTCCCGAGACCGTCAATTTGATGATGACAGAGTTTCGAAAGAAACACGTAGAATTGGATAAGGAAAATATTAAGCAAAGGCGCAAGTTCTACTGTAATATATTTAAGGGTTTCACCCTATCTATTGGTGTTGGTATTGCGGGGACAGTATTATTTTCAAGGAAAAGACTATAGCATCAGTTCAATTATAAATATTGCTGCAAGAACAACATACAATTCATTCTCGTCTTTTACATATTGTCTTAGAGGATTTTGCTTGATAAACCACATCTGTAGAACGAGAAATGCGACAACAGTCACAATACTTGCACGAATCAGTCCCATTGTATTTAATATTATATTTACTATTATATTTACAAATATATTTTTTTGAAGAAGTGATCGACTTCAATGTGCAATCCCATCAAAGTAACTTTATTCTTCGATCCCATGTATAGAATCTTTCCAGTTGAGAAAATGCAGGCTGTTCCAAGATCGTTATAAAGCTTCAATGACGCGGAGCGGGATGGAGTATACAAGAACTTTTTACCATTCTCTTCGAGCTTTTTAGATAGTTCAATGAGACACAGAGGATTCGTTTGAGCCACTCCATTGAATAAAATATAATGCAATTTGTAATCAATGTTGTGCGATATTTTGATCCAATCTGAAACTTCAGTGAGAATATCTTCAATT
>Ga0099799_10080_pt1 | contig 28070 bp, 24 predicted proteins | sample Uncmet6_SortLC_1_FD_89033 | JGI IMG/M metagenome (GOLD analysis project Ga0099799, IMG submission 89033) | Marine eukaryotic communities from CALCOFI LINE 67, Pacific Ocean - CN11_C50_N6_SortLC_1 | ecosystem: Environmental > Aquatic > Marine > Oceanic | place: Pacific Ocean: Monterey Bay...
CTCACCAGGACGGGTTATTACATGCCCGATACGCGCTAGACAGCGTGCGCCAAGCCGAAGTCTGCGCGGCTACGCGCGTGGGACCAACCAACGGGCCAAGTTTCGACACTCAGGCCATCAATTCACCAATTTGGGTTCCGGCCCCGCGGGCCCGTCATGCACATATTCCGTAGACCTAGTCCAATTCGCAGCCCGTTTGTTTTTCGATCCTTAGCTCGTGTACATTGCTAGCGGAGCAAACCCGCCTAGGGATGCCTAATATTATGCGGCATCGGAGCTCGCATTTAACACTATGATAAAACATGGCGCGAGCATTTAACACTAAGATATGGGCCCTCGCGGCTGCTCTATTTGGTGGTCGAGGTAGTTTCGCCTTCTCCAGAAATCATGATAACCGGCGTGCCGTGATTCGGGCTTGTGATTCAAATGGCCCCGCAAAAATATTTGTGCATCCGCTATTGGACAAGAAATCTTTCGTGTCAGCAACACGTGAACGCGAGGGGGGCAACACACAAGATCTGGTGGTGCTTCTTTTTGTTCATACGGCGATAATCAGCTCGTCGAATGTTTGCATACTAGGTAATTAAATTTTATGCTCCCTGGTGCCGTGCGTGCAGAGGACTTGAACCCAAATACAAACGCCTTGCAATGGAGTATAGTAACAAACGCGTTGTGTTCTATGAGATGTCTCACAAGGCGATAACGGGTTTCATTTGTGTCCGTCCACTCACGCACGCCCGCTACTGAGTGACACTTCTTCATTCTGTAGGGCGGGATGGGGGAGTGACATTCTTGCAAGGACTAGAGGTAAATGTCTTGCCATTAGTGCAATTCTATGCCGGGGGCAAACGAGTTGAGACGTTTCCCTGCGGCCCTCGCAAAATCGAACTGCTTCGTGAGAAGCTCGAAAAATGGCAGAATTGGTATGCCCAAGACGCCTTGAAACAGGGGAAAGGGGGCTCAAGGCAGAGTGATATGTGATTATATAAAGCGTATTTAGATTTAAAAACAGGCTTTATTGCCAGCACTGAGCTTCCAGATCGACCAAGTAAATTGCGCGCGCGTGACCGCACAGATCTTGTAGGCCTACCACCGAAAGCACAAACAAAGTTGAAAGCCATGAGCACAGAAAAACTAGGTGCAGGATCAATAGCAAATTTCAAATTGATCGTTGCAGGGAAAATAATGGCGCGAGTTCCCTTACTAGCAAAGTTAAATGAAGCTCAATTGGGGACTGTCTTGAAGGAGAGTAGAATCGCTACCTACGAGGCAGGGGACGTTCTTATCTTCGAAGGCGACATCGGCAACAAGCAGAGTGGAGTTGTAAAATATAAATTGCATGTCTTATTCTAGCACGCACATCAAAAACTATAGGCCGGAGATTTTTTGTGCTTCTAGACGGCGAATGTGATGTCTTTCAGCTATCTAATCTGGCCAGTTCTAGTCGCATGCCTGGGTTTTCGCCTGATCCGACACGGACGGCTTTTGGGGGGAGGACAAATACCCTAGTTGCTGGGGCGTATTTTGGAGAACGGGCCCTTGTCACCAACGAGCCTCGTGCGGCATCAATTGTAGCCGCTACTAATGCGATTGCTCTCATCATCGACCGTTCTGCACTAGCCAGAGCGGATCGGCGGATCTGGGGTGAGGATACAACTTTTGATTCACTCGTAGATTTGCTTGAGCTCTCCTCAGAGGGCGTGCTCTGGGGCTACGAGCGAAAAGGGCCGATGCTTGAGTCGGATGACATTCTTGAGAGCAGGTCTCCATTAGGCCATCCATCCAGCGGAAATGTATCTTCTGCGCCACCGAAAGCAGGATCTGCATACTTCGAGAATACCACCATGCCGCTGCCGGTCATGCAGCGGCTTCGGCTGTTGCGCAGCGTGATTCGAGCATTTGATCAAGCTGCAGCTCGTTCACCCAAATGGGGCGACGCCGCCGAAATTTTATACCGCAAAAGGCTCGTTACGCAGCTCACCAACTACCAGCGCCAGGAGTTCAAGCAAACATTTGCTCTACTCGATCGTGATGGCGACGGCTCAATATCTGTTTCCGATCTCGCCTCACTTATGGTCGCTGTTGGAAGACACCCTAATGCTCTGGAATTGGCAAATATGATAAACAAGGCCAATCCGGAAATAGAGGGAAATACAAATTTAAACCTTGATGACTTCCTTGCCTTGATGGCCCAAGCTGAGTTTTCTGCAATGTTTCTTGAGGCCTTCAAGCTTCTTGACCCTGCAGGCCATGGTTGGGTTGAGTCAGAACTCCTCTGGCAAATGATGAACGCACTCATACCTTCCGCAGCCGTTGAGGGGAAGACAGCCATACCTGAGTTTTTTGGCGGCAAGTTAGATGAATTAGTAGATACATTTGGTGTCTCAGACGGACATATAGACTACCAGGCTTTTGTAAAAATAATGATGACGAAACAGAGATAGGAGACAATGCTTTTTAATTTCTTATTTATGAACCGTACATAGTGAATGTGGCGCTTGACAAGACTTCTATTCCTATAACGATATTCCTACCTTAAAAGAACTTGAACTTGAAGAACTTGAAGTCTAAACCAACACAACTCGAAGATCTAAGGTTTTGCCCTTCTGCCACGGATTGCCTACTGGCGTAGAGAGATATCGGCGACGCTTGCACCAGCACCAGCACCAGCACCAGCACATGGTCTAGCCGAAGTTGTCCTCTCCGTACTTGAGCTTCATTCTCAGGCACTTTCGCAGCCTCGGGGCCCAGGCTGACACCGGCACGGGCCTTGGTTTCCCCCCCCCCGGGTCGCGCGGCGGCGCTGATGAACAGCGTTGCTCTCCGGGGCGTAGGCTTGGTCATTTTTGGGCTGCAATGAGGATTTGACTGTAAACGAATCCGTCGACAACTTGCGCTCGGCGGACGCGTTTGCGGATTGCGTCACGGACTTCACGACAGAAACTGCGTCGGAGCCTCGGAGGGACATACTGGAAAATATCCCACCGGCTTGGACCGCTTGGTCGCTCGGAAAAGCTCCATTTACCTAGGTTCCTCGCTCGGTCCGTGCTCCGGCGTGGTAGATCCACCCTCCTAGTGAGGTTCTTCAGGTCTTCATCGCGGCCCGGGCCTTTTACGGGCCTTCCATGCCAGGTAGCAGGGACATTTCCGATACTCAGGCTAGTTGCCCCGACAGAGTACTTTTAAGAGTAGGGACACTAGGGCCGATTAGTAAGCAACAAGAATACCGATTTACCCCGGCGGTGGACCCTTTTGATGACCAAACTGCAATTCGGCGCACTGGCCGCACTCAGGCTCAAGAGATGCGCCACAAGGCCGGGGCCAGGAACGACGCCACAGGCTCACTGTGACCGTGACGTGAGGGGCTCCGCGATAACCGGATGCTGCGGAGCCCCTGACCCCATCTGTTTTCACAGAGTGCTACTAGGCTACTAGGCTCGAGTGCAGCGCGAGAGCTTATTAAAACTTGTGCGCACATGTCGCAAATTTCCTTCTTGGACTGCGAGGCGTTGTAAATGGATGTGGATGGCGTTAGATCAAAGCGGTTCGTAGCCATCGCGAACACGGCGCTATCCATCTAACTTTCCTAGGCGCCGTACAGCTGACGCAACTCCATCTGACTTAGATGGTCTATCAGACCAGCTACAGTCAGTGTCTTTGGCTATATCTGCGGCGCTTGATGGCGAGAATGCAGAAGGAAGCCACAAAAGTATGGAGGAATTACGCCAGTGGTACCAAACGGAAGTCTTCGCAGCAACTGACGCTCAGCAGCAGCGATGGGAGGAGCGACGCTGGGCGTTTCTGGGACAGTTGCAGCACACTTCTGCGTACTTCAAGATACCTCAGTGACACTCAATTATTCTCCAGGCATGTTTTACGAAAGCCACTAACACACACGGTGAGTACGACGAGCACCTACTATTACTTCTAGTCCGTATATTCTTCAGGCCTTTGCTTATAACGTTGATGCACTACTTGATAATGAGAGCAACCTTATTCAAAGTCAATTTTACTAGAGTTTGTGAAAACACGTCAAGGATTTTTTAGCTTCAAAATTGCTGTGGCAGGCTCTGCCTTCGGTGGCCTTCTATTTGTTGGACGCTCACGTTACAATGATATTGTTCTTACTCGATGTTATGATTAGACTCGGAATTTCGTGACATAAAAGACTGTAGGTTGTTGCTGATGAGACTGTAAGTCGAGTGCATTGCATTATTGTTCGCTCAATTGGTAAATTCTCTTAGCTCTTAGCAATATCAGCAAGTGTTGACTTTTGTGCACATAGGCACAGTGGGCGTGTTTGACGGTTGGTCTAGCTATGGAACATCCACCCTAGAACGTGGTCGCACAGACCGTGAATGTGAGGAGTCGGCGGTTGATAATCGGCGGCCTCTCATTTTCGACGAGGGTGAACCATTCACCCTGAGGGTAAGTGAGCGCATTCCTGATTGAATGAATTGAATGGACTTAGGTCGGCAAAAACGCAACTATAAAATTTCTTGGTTGAGCAAATATACCACGACCAAAGAAGTCGTGCCCTGAAAGCTAGACTAATATGGCCGTAGTTCCACGCAGCCAACACACTGCTTCTTCAGTCAGCCGGATGTTGCTTCTCGCGGTCCCTGGGTAAGTTAGAGCTAATCAACCTCCAACCTCCCTCAGCAGCCACAATCTCCTCAGGAAATACCCCCCATCCAAAAAACCCCCATCCAACCCCCGGACGACATACAGTGACGAGTGGAGCCTGATCTTGCTGGCCAGCCTCGGTGAGTGAACGACTTGTCTTGTGTAGGGGCACGATAGGCGTATTCGGAGGTTCTACCGCATGACTGGTGACACAGGTCCGGAGCCCAGTCGAAAATGATGCGCTGTAAATATACGCTAGTAATAAGGCTGGCGATAATCGCATAATCGCCATGGAGACTCCCCCTGAACCGCGAGAAGATGCACCAGTTCCCGTGAAGGTCAAGTTTCGACAATCTGTCAGATCATCATAATCGTTCGTAGGACGAGGAAATCGATACCAATTGGGACGAGGCCATAGAAACGTTCGACAACATGGAGTTGCGCGAGGAGCTGCTCCGTGGCATTTATGCGTACCGACATTGTTACGATTCCAAATGAGTGTTGTCGTCACATGCCTCATCATATAGGTACGGATTTGAGAAACCATCTGCAATCCAGCAGCGGGTAGGACCCGTGTCTTGCTGATCGCGACTGTCCCAAGAGTTTTTTTTTTTTCTCCTCAGGCGATCAAGCCCATGTTAATGGGGCGCGATGTTATCGCACAAGCACAGTCTGGGACAGGCAAGACTGCCACTTTCTCCATTGGTATTTTGCAGCAGGTAGACAATGGTCTAGCTGAGTGCCAAGCTCTAGTGCTAGCGCCTACTCGTGAACTCGCGCAACAAATTGTCAAGGTCATGATAGCCCTTGGTGACTTCATGTCGGTGCGGATTCATGCGTGCGTGGGCGGCACTGCAGTGCGTGATGACATACGGACACTGCAGAACGGTGTGCATGTTGTTGTTGGCACCCCTGGTCGCGTGTACGACATGATCAATCGCCGAGCTCTTCGTCTTGCTGACACAAAAATATTTGCTCTTGACGAAGCTGATGAGATGCTTTCACGTGGCTTCAAAGACCAAATTTACGACGTCTTCAAGTTCTTGCCTGAGCAGGTTCGAGTTGCCCTTTTCTCGGCAACAATGCCGTTAGAAGTTCTCGAGATCACTAGCCGCTTCATGCAGGAACCTATCCGCATTCTTGTAAAGAAAGACGAGCTCACCTTGGAAGGCATTAAGCAATTCTACATAGCTGTGGAACGAGAAGAATGGAAGCTGGACACACTCTGTGATCTCTACGAGACACTCACCATCACGCAGGCAATCATATACTGCAACACCCGGCGCAAGGTCGACTGGCTCACAGATAATATGACTCAAAAAGATTTTACGGTCTCGGCAATGCATGGCGATATGGATCAAAAAGAGCGTGACATAATAATGCGAGAGTTCCGTTCTGGGTCTAGTCGTGTCCTAATAACCACAGATCTCCTCGCTCGCGGCATTGATGTCCAGCAAGTTTCACTTGTTATCAATTACGACCTTCCAACTAATCGCGAGAACTACATTCACAGAATAGGTCGTTCAGGCCGCTTTGGCCGAAAGGGTGTTGCAATCAACTTCTTGACTTCGGGCGATGTTCGGTACATGCGTGATATTGAGGCCTTCTACAATACACAGATAGAGGAGATGCCCATGAATGTTGCTGATCTCATTTAAAACACCTGGCTGCAAAATAGCACCAGCTAGCACGACAGCGGAGAAGAATTGACGGGTCCAGTGTTGCAATGAAAAAGAAATTCGGCCGGGGCCTAAGCCGCGTCTATACTGACGGGTGATCTGCGGCTCTGGCTCTACCTGTGCCTGGTTTCTGCTTGGCTTCTCCTGTAGCTCCCTCCCCGTTCCGATACGACCTTCGACGGCGCAGGGCGGCCGACGACTAATCCCAATACACCACTAGGATGTAGGTTTAAGGGGAAACTAGCTTCCAACGTCCAGATTCACCCTTCCTGTACAAGGGGAGGGGGATACTGGTCGTCAGGTTTTCGCCTGGCCCGGGGCCTCCGAGATGGGTTGGTAAGCCCCCCTAGATCAGGGGACTGCACGGAGGACGATGACGATAGGGGGTGCGTGTATACATGAGGCCCCATTTCCGGTCCTAGTGGGTATATGTGGTGGCCCATGTCGGTCTGGCTAGTAGGATCCTAGGTACACGCACGACGGCATGACGACAGCAAAGATATACTAGGAATGAGGCAAAGATACCTGTCCCGGAGCCTCCCGCGGTCCTAGACCGGTCCCCAGCGGTCTTGTGGTCCTAGCGGGACCGTGGCTAGGACCCGGGCCGTGGGAGGCTTAGGACCGGTCCCGGGGGGCTCGTGTATATCTACTTATAAGGTAAAGCTCTAAGTCGTTATTATCCCGTTCAACAAGTTCAGTACAGTCGGATTTAGCGGCCACTGTGCGCCAGCGGCTGCACAACCTTGAAGAGGCACCATGTGTCTGACTCGGACTCGGAGACACTTTGACCCTTTCTCCCAGGGCCTCTTGGCGGCGGGGCCTTGCTGGGTTTTCGCGTGCCCCGGGATTCTTCGGGCGACAACCGAGCAAGAAAAAGTTCCCAAGTAGTATGTAATGTAACTTGGTATTTCGCCCTGCTTAGGATTTCGCCCCACACCTCCCCGGGCCCCTTTGGTGTTGATAATCGTACCAGACCTCGACCTTACCCTAGCACGTGCCTCGAGACCCTAGATTTTGAGGCGCGCGAGCTTTTGGTTCACCGCGACGACCGTCGGTACGGTCCCGAACGCGACACACTGGCATAATACGACACTATCTCCAGCTTCTCGAGCGCTTGAACGCGGCCGCAGTGTCCGGCAGTACCCCACGCATGTGCCCGACCCATTGTCGTCTTTCGCGCATGCCGTCTGGCGATTTCTGTTACGTCGCGCCGCGGGGCGGTACGCCGAGCATGATCTCAGCGACGGAATTGGTGCAAATAGCTGCCCCTGCGCGTTCCGCTGGCTTTGTTGCCTTCTCGGGCAGTCTCGGCTCAGCGAAAGTTTTTCGCGCGGAGCCCCACGAGGCTCGTTATGGGTGCGTCAAGGGCCGAGCTTCAGGTCAGCTTTTCTTGGCCGCATCGCGAACTAGTGCTGCGATTTCTGCGTGAGATTTCGCCCCAGAAGAGCATTTCGGCACGCCATAAAACCACGAAACGCGGTCGCCACGGGCAGCCCCCGACCCCGCAATCGCAGCCAGGGCCGCCAATCGCCGTGCTGTGCTGCCTCAAAAAGCCGGCCCTGAGGGGGGTCGAAAACTAGAGATACATTTCATAAAAAGCCGCAGGTACCGTAGGTGGTCAGTTTCCTTAATTCCTTACCTGCGGGAAGAGCTTTTCGCAGGATGAATAGTTGATGGGCATGCCTATTGCAGGTGTGGATTTTTTGTGTTAAAAACCGCCGTAATGACTAGCTCAGATCTTGTAACTACAATCCCCTTTCAGTGGCCTTAGTCTTCGTACGTAGCTCTGGATGGCATTGATGCACTTTCGAAGGAGGGAACATGATCAATGTACTGCAATCTGCACCGAGATACTGCGCACACAACCCAAAAGTCAAGCAGCGATATTTGTCAAATGTCGCGCTTTGAGCTCCAAGACTTGGATTGATGACACAGAGCTAGAACGTACAGGCGACACTGATCTTATGTCGGAGGATATCGCTGTAAGCGTGATGCCGAGGTGATTGAATGGATGATATTGACATGATAAGACCTGTGCAGGCCTGGTACGTCGATTGCGCATCCAACCTCTTCAAGCACGTCTGGCGTCGTAAATCAATACGTGAGACCGGTGTCGATTTGTCGCATCACTAGTCAGTCTGGGGTTTCTCCCACTCTTCAAAATGTCACTGTGGCGGCTACTTCAGAGGGAAGTTATCTGGATATTACTAATGTTGAATTTTTGGAAAATGTGCATCAGACCGCTATGGCCAAAGCAATCTGCGATTACCTGATTTACTTTGTACGCAATATAAAACAGGCGTTGGGGCTGTGTGAAGAGGTCTTGAAGAAGAAAACATCTTTAAAAGACTGGTGGTGGAAATGCCGTTTTGCTAAATGTTATTACCGCCTTGGACTATACAGAGATGCTGAATATCAACTTATTTGCTCATTGCAAGATCAGAATATGGCATTAAATGTGCTGGGGCTCTCAAAGGTATACATGCGCTTAGATCAACCTAACACGGCGCTGAAGGTGCTCCAAAAAGGCATTGAAAAGATGCCGGAGGAGTCGCACCTAAAAATAGGTGTAGCGAGAATTTATGAAATGATGTACGCAACATGCAGAAGCTTGCTATTTTATAAGAATGCTCTGGTTCTCGATGCATCTAACATTGAGGCACTAGCCTGTTTGGCTGCAAACTACTTCTATGAGCATCAACCTGAGCTGAGCTTGCGCTATTATCGTCGTCTGCTTCAAATGGGTGTTTCCGGACCTGAAATATGGAACAATATTGGCCTCTGTTGCTTCTATTCCTCACAGCTTGATATGGCACTCGACTGCTTTGATCGTGCCCTTCGATTTGCAGATGACGCTGCTGATGTCTGGTACAATATTGGACACCTTGGAATTAGCATGGGTGATTTCTACATGGCGCATCAGTCCTTCAAAATTGCATTATCTTTAAATCAGAGTAATGCGGAGGCTTTGTGCAATTTAGGGGTCCTTGCGCTGTATGCTCGGAACATTAAGATAGCTAGATCATACTTCATAAGGGCGAAAGAAGTGGCACCGACGCTCTTTCAACCACACTACAACGGTGCATTACTTGCATACAAGCTTGGAAACTTGCAGGATTCTTTCGCTATGGTGCGATCATAGGGAAGTGGCCCCTCATGCTCCCTTCGCAGGTTTCATTGGCACTTAGAGTGAATAAAGCACATGTGGATTCACGCGAGCTTAAAAATAATCTCGAATGGCACATTCGGGCACTGTGATTGAGTGTTCAAATACTGGGGTGCGCACGAGGTCGGCAGTAGTTAGAGGCAGTAGTATAGGGGTTATGTGCCATTTTTGCGGCGGTAGTATGAGAGTATTGAAGGTATAAAACAACGTGGGGCCCGGCGGGCCCCTCAACGTGCCCCTCACCCTGCCCGGACACCGGAAATTCCAATAGGTACGACAGCGACTGGGGAACGATAGGAAAGAATTAGGGCGTAATTACGCGTCCATTCATACTGTCTTTCGGAGCGATGTGGTTTGGGGCGGGTTTTTTCTCCATCCGTCGCATGGCCCGTCGCATCGCGCCGCTGCTGATTTCTCTGCGTGGGGCTGCCCGCAAGGTACCGAACTTTGCACAGCCCATTATTTTAGCATACGAAACCTACGCCTCAGCAAAAATTTCCCGCCATTCGGTCGCCGCGTGGCTGTATACGGTGTAACAACAATTTGCTATAAAACACTCTCGTAGTTAGGTTGGCCCAGCCCTCGGCTGGCGAGCTAGGACCCTGCTACTTTACATAACGCTGCGACATACTCTTGCTACAGCCTAATCCACCGGTACCAAAAAATATAATGGAGATAGATATATGATAGATACGGATATTCAGTGGCGAATATATATTTGATCACCGTAATTAACGCTATATGGTATGGCTGCTACCGACTGGAAGCAAATTTGGGCTCCCTTGCGCGCACCTGACAACACTCCTTCTAGCTTTTCGCTGATACACTGTCGACTCGGCAGAACTCGCTTCTTCGAGGCGCGCCCGGCGGCGGTCCACTTCTCTGGATTTGAGGTTGGTCGCAAGCTCTCAGTAAAGTTGGAGGTACTCAATATCTCAGAAATGGGGCAGCGGCTGTATCTTGTCGTGCCGCAGAGCCCACAATTCCGAGTACGCAAGTTTGCGAAGAAAGGGCAGATCGCACCAGGCATGGTATACCACAGTGCTTGTTTAATCTTTCAGTTTGGAAATAATGTGCGTGCAACAGGTAGAGCGATTTTTCATAGATTTTATACCAGACCAGTGGAGATACTACTACGAAACTGTGCATTTGATTTCCGAGCATGGGGAAACACTGGCTGTTCCCATCCATGCGTACCCAGTGATGAATCGAATAGCTTTACCAACAGAGATTGACTTTGGGGCTTGTGCTCTATGGGACAGCGTATTTAAAACTGTGGAATTGGTGTGTGATGTGGCAGCTGCTTTTGAGTATCGTATTACCTTAGTTAAGGCGCATTCCCAATTCAAATTACTGACACCTCTGTCTGGGGTTGTTAAAGCTAACGAATCTATACAGCTCCGGATAAGATTTCGTCCCGTGACCTTAGGGACTTCTAGCATGCAGGTTCTGGTTGAGATATCGCAATTGGACAGTGAACCACATCTCCTAAACATCATGGGTAACGCAGTACCTGGTACAAGACGCCGGCAGGTCTTGGATCTTGCGGGAATATATCGAATGAATTCAGCACTGGGCAACAAAAGAGATTCTGAAGTACCATCTCTGCGATATTGCACTGATCACGAGACAAGCGATAGTGGCCGTAAAGTCTCGAGGTATAAAGCACCCTCTCGAGCAGAATATATGGTCGAAGGCCTTAGAGTTCCAAGTGAGCTGCGAATGGGCGACCAACGCAGTGCAAATTATATCTTGACTCAAAGTCCAGGTAAACCCATATCAGATGACTTGAAGCAAGCCACCAATGCCCAACGAGCAAGCGGAGACCACGAGAAGGGGAATGTACCACAGACAAGGATGGGCGACAAACTAGAAGACAAAGCCATATTAAATTTTGCAGAATTAGCCAGCCCACTGCTTGAACTGAAGACTGTAGCAACAAAGAGTGAAGGAAATAGGAGTCATCTGGATGAAATCGCATTTTTGCGCGGCTTGGCTGATCTCAATGTTGGAGAAAAGGAACGAGAATTCAGAGGTTCGGAAGAGTCTCTTGGAGAGCACTTGCTTTCTGTCAAGGAAAGAGGCATCGTTGAGTCTCAAGCCAACCGTATCTCAATCAATTTAGACAACAAGCGTCGTTCTAAGCAGCGTTCGGTGGTTGGGCCGGTGAAGACTCGGTCGTGTCTAACTGCGAATGCCATTCGACCTGTCAGTGCACTTTCTTACCTCCAGAACATTTCCGCCTCAACTTTTAATCTGCTTGCCCAAGGCATGTGGGAGAAGCGATCCGCAGGTCTAAGGTTGCTGATCGCTCTAATTGGCAGGTGGATTATCCGGAAACGTGCAACTAAGCGTCTCCTAAGGGTCAAAGCAAGGGTAAACTACACTAAGGCCGAGAGAGATGATGCACTAGCCAACTGTGAGATTAGAGGCTCCACAGGGTATGTTGAGCATATGGCGAGTGGTAGTAAGCACAATACATGTCCGCTGAGCCCCGGCACAAGTCCGTTAAAAATGGATCATGCGCGACTAATTAAATACATGCTAGAGCGTGAACCCATTGACATCGAGGCAAGCTTGATAGCATCCCACATATTCCCAAGATATGAAGAAAACGCCACCATTGTAAGAGAGCCAATAGTAGCCGGGGAAACCGAGCGCATTGTTGTTCCAAATTCCGACAATCCATTTTTCTGTACCTTGGACAGTATCTATGTCCAGGTTGCTTTCTACTATCTATCCATGGGGCCATCAAAATACTGCTGTCACTTCCCAGTGGTTTTTGGTGGCAGCACTCGAGATGGTGCCGCCGAGGACCTACATGTACGGACTTCTAGGGAAGTAAAGACTCCCTGGGATGTTTCTGAGACAATGTTTGAAGAAGAAGCTACAATGTCCAGCTCGCCCTGTGCTAGCTGGAATTCAGCCATTCTATTGGAGGCTGAAGGTCACGACAACTTTGACAAGCCATGGAGAAATATATCTATGCATTTTTCACTCCAGAGAAATCTAGCAGCCGTTAGCGGCTGGACATACCTCAGGGACACGAGCTATGATGTAACTATGCAAAATCCAACCAAAGACGACGAGGCCTCTAGTACATGGCCTCTACAACCTATGCCTTTAAATCGCAAATTAAGTCTAGCCGCAAGAGTTGCTGCAGCTAGGTTGGCAGCTACTGCAAACGCATATCCATATTACTGGCCTACAGTTTCAGATCACTGGTGTCCGCGGCTGGAACGTCGCGCTTCAGGTCTCCATTGCCTCTCGGGACAGTACCACCTCGGCTCCTGGGCTGTTGAATCTGCAATGCCGCGCCCGCTCTTGGGTTCTGACGTTGACGATGCGCTATCGGAATCAGAATCAGAGGACGAGTCTGTTTATTCCCAGGTCACTCTTACCACTGACAAGCAATGCAGGTCCATCTTTCGTGATGTCCAACCGGCTTCAAGGCAGCAGCCTGGAAGTACTGAACACTGCTCAGGACTAACTTCTTCAATTGTCTCTGATCTTCCTCGGGACCGTGCTCATCTTGAACTTGTTCGTAAAAAGCAAACCCACCGCACAATGGGCGAGTCGCTCCTCAGAATACGAACTGGCTGGGTTGCAGACTGCATTCGCTGCCCTCTTCTTCGTGACCAGTTTGTCAATACTAGCAGTGGCACTGGCATGGGAAAAGCCTGATAGGGCAAAGTGGATCATTGTGGTGGGTGGATGGGTCTATGGGTTGGTAAAAGCTGGAGGAAAGTTGCTTCGTCCACTCGCAGCCGAATGATCCTGTTGAGTGGCTGTAGTTCGAGTGACTTCTGGACTTCTACTAGTACTGCCACCCTCTACTTCCACCCACTGACCCTCTAAGTGACTACACCTATCAAGGCCCTTCTTAGAAGTGCCCTTAGGAGCTAATTCCTTATTCCGGGCCGGGGGTTTCAATTTAATTAGGGCTTTTGAAACCGTGACTTCAAGTTATGAACCACTCAGGCCTGCTGATTTCGGGTGGGGAAAATCCTGCCATTGGGTCAAGTAGCCTAGCTGCTTAATGCAATCTGAGCGCAGGGCTCGAGAGCACGGTATGCTCTTTAATCTTAGGCCCTCAGGCTAGTAGTAGTTTTACCGTGACTCTGCAGCCTGGGCAACTTGACTCGGAATCGGGTGTGGAATTCCGGACTTCAAGAACTCCCCCGACAGTGTCACGACCCGCGTAGCCTGAGTGTAGTAGTCGGGCCCGGGCCAACGAAATAGTTTGCCCCATGCTTGAGGGGACTCGCGACGGGAAAAGCATCCAAGCCCGGCCATACAATATTTCATGATGAATGATATACTAGTATAGTTGGCCCGGGACCCGCGCCTTCCGGGACCCCGTGCCTTCCGGGACAGCGCCTGGCTGATATGGGCACGACGCCCTCAAGTTCGCGGCCCAAGGAAGAAATAAGCACCAACGGTGGTTTCTTCAGCAACCTGTGGCTGTGCGGCGGGGCCGACGCCATCGATGAAAATTCGACCGAGCGCTCGCGTCGTCGCGTCGCCTCTGCTGATAAAGAGACAGATGGGAGAAAGCTCCGCGCGGGAGCAGACGACGCAAAGCGTGTGACCGAGAGCACGGAATCTGCGTGGTAGCAACGCGTTCGACCCATAATTCGCATTCGGCACCCACTCACACAATTCCTCCGACAGAGATTGAGACGGCAATCTCCCCACAGGTGCAGAACTTTTCGCACAGGAATTCAAGACGACCATGCGTCAGCGAGGCTTCGCAGCCTTCAAGTACAACCGCAATGGGCGGTGCACACGGCGTCTCCGCCACGCCTGGCATTCTTTCGACAGCATGCCCACAGGTCGGCGCCCCGCCTCTTCCTGCTTGACGACACGGAGACCCTGATCCAGTGGAAGACAAAAAAAACGGGTCGTGGTGACTTCGATGCTTTCAGCCTCCTCGATATTGATGGCATCGTTCGAGGGTGCGAGACTCGCAAAGTCTGTGCCACCAACGAGACCTGGCGCATGATCACGATACACGCACCGCCGCGCCGCCTTGTGATGGGATTCGAGACAGAACAGCGCTGTCGGATGTTTGCCGATGGCCTTTCTCTCGTTGTTGCGGAGGCACAGGGCCGCGCTGCACCTCAGACTAGGAGAGCAGGCGCTTCTAATGACAGTCGCACTGGCGGCCCTAAGGAAAACGGCGTTCAGAAGCTGAGGAAGACCGGGAGGGAACGGGGAGAGCGCGGGTGGCGTTTCTAAGTTTTGAACTACTGGACGCGTTGCCGCACGTAAGAGTTGGCCCAGATTATTCGTCGAAGTTGCCGCCGCGGGCCGCGGTGGTGATGATGAAATAGCTGTAGCATTCTTTACACCATTTTTCGAGCATTTGGAGGTCAAACAAGCCCAATTTTTGCCACGCTCACAGGTCAAATGACCTCTAAGCTCGAAAATGATGTTAAAAACAGCTGCAGTACCGAAGAGTATTCCAATATGTCTCTACCGATATAGGCAATCCCGTAGTAGACTTCTTTTGGTGCCAATGGCCCCGGGCCTGATTCGCGCGTTTTTCCTCAGGCTCAGTCCGCGAGCACTGGGACCTCATCCGCTGTCGGGATGTCTTCTCCTGGGCCCATAACCTGCGAATGATGCAAGACCAAAGGGTACGCACCTTTGGGGGTACGGCAGCTGAGATAGTCTGCCGAGGAACCTACCTCAGGCCCGGGGGGCCAAGTTGACTCGGAAGAACTCAGGCCGCTCAGGCTTCAAGTTGCCAGTGCCTGTGACTCGCACTCTGAAGGGAAACTTGAACTTGAAGGGTATCCTAGGATACAAAGCAGTCGCCACTGGTCGCCACTAGTGCCTGAGAGGAATTATCTGTACCACTGGGCCAGTAACTAGGGGGGTCATGATGATCCGTAGCTACCCAACGCTTCAATGCTACATTATCATGCTCAAGCCGCGCGGGTTCGTGCCCTGGGGCCTTCCAGGGCCAACCCGCGGGCACCGCAGCGGCGACGCCGCCGCGTTGGCCTCGAAAACGAAGGGGACTGCTCGGATTGGGGGGAGGGTCAGCATGGGGCCCACAGATTACACGTCTCCCCTTCCTATGCAGCCCTCCGGGCGGCCTTGGGCATCGAAACGGACCCCTGGTAGGCATTTTAATACGGCTTAGGGAGGCTAGTCTCCTATTTGAGACGTCCGGGCTGTTGAGACGACGGCCTTGTGCGCCGTACCTAGGTAGCCAGGCCCCAAGCGCGCGGCGACGAAGAACCAGCCGGTAGAGCTAGCTGTAGCCCTCAGGTGCGACGCTGAGGCCGTCGTCTCAACGCCCAGGACGTCTCAAATTGGACACTGCCTCCCTGTGTGGCACATGCATATATAATACCCGCGCGAGGTTACGAGATATCGGGGTATAATATTTAGTACCCCTTGGAGATAATATGCTCGTTGAGCCCTCGAAGACCACCGGCAGGGCCGACGCCGAGATGCTTGAGATCGTTCAGCATCTTCTCCTGTCGTCGCCGCCCGGTGAGTTCGACGAGGTGTGGTATGACGCGCAGATTCTGGTACCCAAACTTATCTCGCCGCAGATACTCGCCGGCATTGCCCGCGCGTACAACCATGAAAATTTATCTGTGGCAAAGACAGCAGATGGTCTTCGCGTGCTGTTGCATAAGGCTGCCGAGATCAGCCCAACGCGCTACGTTGATTATACTACGAGAGCCACATTCCGCGTGGACCATGTTTTGCGTGGAGCGGTAACTGTTAAGGAGACCCTAATACCCACCATGCATGATGTGATGCGCCATGCCATCGATGATGCTGCACGCTCTTATGTGATGACGACATTTGATGTAGATGCCAGACCAAGCGCAGCTGTCCACGTGAACGTCGGACGCGCCGAGCTTGTGATTGCAATGTCTGGCGAGCGCGCTAATCTGAGCAACTTCTGGAGCGGCAATTGGCGCTCCGAGTGGACGGAGCAGTGGCAGCGTAATTCTTGACAGTTCACTGAGCAAGCTGGGCTTGAGAGGGAAGGGAGAGTCAGCGATCGCCGTTGTTTCACGATACGCTGAATAGCCTTCCTCGCAGGTAGTGCTCGGCGATGGCGAGGCCATCGTCTCCGGGACTGTAAAGGTCCGCGCTCACTATTTTGAGGACGGCAATGTCCAGCTTCAGACCACAAAAGCATTTCACCCCGCCTGCATCTTTTTTGAGACACCCCGCATGCTTGGCACCGTCATCATTGAACAGGTCAGGACTGCAGAGTCTGCGCTTCAGTGTGGTCTTGAGAGGATGTATGATAACGTGTCCGTCAAGACAGCCAAGGCAATGCGCCGCGTCCTGCCAATTACGCACGTGAAAATGAATTGGAACATCCACGAGTTGTCACTGAACCGCAGCTTCAGCCTTTCGAAGAATGCGCAGCAGGAGCGCTAGGTGGCATCCCAAAGCCATCTGTTCATTCGCAAACATGCGAGTAAATAAGGGCAATGATAATTAGAAAATCGAGGATGGAGTCGAGGATGGAGGACATCAGAGGGCCACGTCACAGCGCTTCGTGCTTTTCGCCCCGCGCCCCCAGGCTTCCCAATAGCGACACTCTCCTCGCAGTAGAAAACAAAGCGATGTGACACTCTTCATCGCCTTGCTTTCCGCAGTAGATTCCGGCGGCGTCCTCCCCCGGCCGGCTAGACCGCCGATAGGCGAAATGACCACGTACCCCCCTGAGAGCTCCCCTGAGGGGCGCGGGAGTCTCGACAGCCACCGTGACAATCGGGGCAGGTAAAGCGAGGAAAAATAACTTAGAAAAAAAACCACACCGCCAGCTAGACACGATAAGGGAAATTCCGAAGTCGGTGGTCTGGCCCGGGCCCGCTTCAACAAAAATCTTGGCAAACCCCTTCGCTTTACTCCGGCTCAACGGCTTCCCGGCGGTCTCCCCGAATCCTCGAGATATTTCAGCCACGTGCGGAGGAACCGTACCCACCTTCGCCTCGCAAACAGTCGTCCACTCGTCTCACGAGAAAGTCAAGGCCGCCGCAGCGGCTCGTGATCCTTCCGTAATTCCGAGCTCTTGTTGATTGTTAATTTATCTTTGGTATTAGAATATAAAGAGTATAACCAATTTGCAACATCTTTTCAAGTTTGGCCCGCGGCCCGGCGCCGGGTTATATTTGGAATTATTGGTATTGTTTTAATGATATGATGAGGTTCAAGTTGAGTTGGACTTTCAAGTTATTATCTAATTGAAAGGATACTAGTAAAAATAGTTGTAGAACACTCAGGCTGCCACGGTCACTGTGGCCTATTTTTGGCGATCGTGCCGCAATCCTTCCGTAGCGCAAAATCCTCAGGCTGTGGATTTTCAGGAGCGCGATTTTATCGTCCGAGCAACAGACTTTCTCACCGTGAAAGCGGCCGTAGCCAGCCTGGCAGTGCGTCTCACGATAGCGTCGTGAATGCTCTGCCATTGGAGTCTACCGTTGGAGGTCCCCCACCCCCCCGATAGTAAGCAACGCAAGAATGAATTTACCTTAAAGATGAGCAGATAAATTACAGTGAGGGTCGCCTACCTCCAACCAACACAGCTGACGCGCGCTGGGTGAGATCAGCTTCTCTCTTGGCTTTATCGATCAATTTTGAGGGAGATTTAGGAGATACGTCAATGAGGGCAATTGCGTATGCATAGGCCTCTCCCGTTTTGATAGTGACAATGCCCATTTGAGACGGTGTTTGATGACGTGCAGAGGTCGGTAACATCAATCTTGTGGCAGTAACAACCAAAGATACATCATCTAATGCCAAAGCAACAAGCCAGTTGTGGAGGAGGTCAAGAAGATCTGGAGGGTCAAGCGTACCAATGGCCGATAAGGCCAATTTCCGACACGCCTGCCTAACCTTAGGATCAACTACAGAGAAGAGCCCAGGGGGACAACGACATATCTCTGCAACGGCTTTCGCCTTAGCTGAGAGTTTGCTACCTACAGCACGGCACCCAAGGAGCGCTTCGATGTCGAAATCGACAAGCTTGCGAGACGCCAATATTACAGCAACACCATCAACATCGAGACAGTCCAGTTCCTGTTGCGCAGCTCGTAGTCTTTTCAATACTGGCTCTCGCTCCAGAACTGATGCAACTACTGCTGCAATGCTTGATGTGGGGGCGAATGTCGGCACACGGTTGCCCTCTACAAAGCACCCAATGACTGGCCCCACTTGCCGGCTGAAACTTACTCTTATGGTTTTTTCTATGGAAGCTTTGTTGCCACTGAACAATACCTCATGGTCTGAGTTGGATGCATGTGCAGAGCTCTTGCCAAGCTTTGCCGCTTGCGTTATCAAAAACCGAGAGAACTGAGCTTTGATTGATGCCTTCAATGGGTCAATAAGCCAGGACCGCGCTTTATCCGCCTGTTTGGGTTTCAGCTCTACCGCAAATGTCCCTCCTGTAACCTTTTTGCCTGGACCGAGAGGAAGCCAGTTTCGCGTTACGTCTTGCACGAACAGTCCTGAGCGTAGTGCATAGGATGTCTCAAAACAAGTCAACAACAATTTGGGCAAAACGCTCCTGCACACGCGTGGCATGAATTCAACGCCTAGCCACTCCTGCACAGATACACGGTTAGATTTAGACATCGAAGCGCTCACGAGGACTCCGCGCTGTGCTTGTGCCGCCCATTGTTCAAAAGCTAATTCGAGTGACAAAATTTGTGCTGCGGGCCTCTGCGGCTCCTTGCAAACGCGCCAGAGCATCGGCGGATGGGCGCGGAAGACGGCGTGGGCTGAGCCCTCTCCCACCAACCCCAGGCAAACTTCTGTCATACGACGTGAGCGAGCCCCGATTGCTGAGTCCGTGGCTGGATGTTAGTACTATGGAAGCTATGGAGTGGGTTGGTGTGTCTTTTTATGTCAGATGATTTAGCAACCCCTGTTGGTAGTGTCGGGTACCCTGCTCCTAGGGCTTTGCAAAATTTCCCCGATCGCTCCGATTTTTTTTAGTTCGGTAGCGCGATCAAACTCTGAAATGTAGGAATGAGCTCACAGAGTGGCTCCTGGTAATCTTGGCCACTCTGTCGGCTCGTAGCATAACTCCCACACCCATATGCAGGCAAAACGTGCGCGACGCGTGCCGCACGCCGCCGACGCGCGCCAAGACCACTTCGACCTCGATGCGAACGACGCCACCGCTGAGACCAATGGCGCCCCCCTCGCCCTATCGGCCGCCCTATCCCCCCCCTCTCGACCCGTGAGTCCGAGCTGCCGCGCGCGCCCGACGAGTACTCAGGGCCTCGAGCGAGGCAAAGGCCGCTGAGGTGACTCCGTGCGACTACAGACGCGATAAGTAATGCCGACGCTTGCAAAAGTACTACGGGAATTGAAGGTGCTCTTATCACATAAACTTTGTCAAAAGCACTCGCAGGTGGAAGACGCCTTGCTGTACCTGGATCAAGTGAAAATGGCTTTCGAGGACAAACCAGAGATTTACAATAAGTTTTTAGATATAATGAAAAACTTTAAAGCGCAAGAAATTGACACGCCTGGTGTTATCCAACAAGTTTCGCGCCTATTCCGCGGGTATAACAAACTCATTCTTGGATTCAACACTTTCCTTCCTGACGGCTACAAAATTGAGCTACCTCTGGACGGAAACAACGCAACCATGACTGTGATAACACCTGCAGGAGTTTCGGCATCCGTTGCCAGTGATGCGTAGGGAGTGTTTACATACAGCTGAGCTTCATGTATAGGTCGGTGGCCCTGTCATCCCCAGTCAAGGGACAACGCCTGGCAAAAACACAGGAGGTTAGAGTTAAGCACGTGACTCTGACTTAATTTTTATGCCACCCAGGTAATATTTCAAAGCCAAGTGATGCATGCGGCAGAGCCGTTCTGCAGCATATCCCTCCTTATTGAACAGCCCAATTATATAGGCGATTGTACGACCCGACGTGGCTCCCCATCAGCTGATATGTACACGGGAAAAATATTAATGTAGGCGGGCGCCCCTGTTGAATTCGACCATGCAATTACTTACGTGAGCTCCTCTTGTCCTGATCTGAAAAAGTTCCTTAGATAGAATCTACAATATTTAACAGGTTACAACCATTAAAAAAAGATTTGCGCACGAACCAGAGACCTACAAGGCTTTTCTTGAAATTCTGCATACATATCAAAAAGAACAACGTTCAATAAAAGATGTTCTCGAACAAGTGTCTCAGCTCTTTGCTGACCACTCTGACCTACTCAAAGAATTTACCTATTTTCTTCCTGACGCAGTTCAGGAGCAAGCCAAGGCATGCTTTTGTGTGGTACACTCACTATATCTGTTTTTTATTTGTAGGAACGCCTTTCACGGGCAGCTAGGGAGTCAGAAATGCGTCGCGGCCAACGTCGAGGTGGTGAATATAACCTTGAGTACCATGCCAGCAGCAGACTTGTGCCAGTCCAGTGCTCAGCGGATGAAAGAACTCGGTGGCCCTCAGCCGTTGGCAGAGGATCAAGAATGGCCTTTGATTCAACAAGCGGACTACCACATATGAATAGCAATATTGCGTCGGCGCACTCTGAATCAATTATGTATCCTCAGATTGAAGTTGAAAGTAAGGCTACGCGTGGTCGGCCAATCTATGCGTTTTTGCTCCCTGCGTCAAGTCGTGAATAACGCACACACTAACGTCACAGGCGCTACACAAGCTGCGCAATAGAGCGTCAGCTTTTTGAAAAAATAAGAGAGTCGCTCACACTTGCCGTGCCCTTTCATAGATAAATTCCTGGTCTGAAATACAATTCAGGTTCCTGAATGCGACTGGCACTTTGGCTACGGCGCCTGATGCATGGAACCAGTTTCTGAAATGTCTTGATTTGCACTCCCAGGATCTCCTTCAGCGTTCAGATCTAATTCGCCTAGTCTCCGAGCTCTTCAGTTCTCATGGACTCCCAGTTGAGCTTCTCGAGGCTGTTCAAAGGATTTTGAGAGATAGAGATGGCATTTACAGTGCAACTTATGAAGACAAAAGAAATTACAGGCTGAACGAAGAGCAAAATAAATATAGTTCAGGGCCATTGACGCCACTTCATGATATGGACTTTTCCAGCTGTGCCCGCCATACGCCCTCATATCGGGCATTACCAATGTCGCTGGCCCAGCCTCGCAGTCACAGACGTTTGAGCCTCGAACTAGCAGTTTTGAATGACATGTGCATCAATGTGAGTTCAGAGAAAGCATGTGGGTTCATGCACCCTAAAAAAGACAAATACGAACAAGAAATTTTCCAGCTAGAGGACCAACGGTACGAGCTTGACATGATCATTGATGCAAACTCAGCTTGTGTTGCAGTTCTAGAATCAATTACTACTACCTTTTACCGGAATAGTTGTTCTGCTCCCAGTAAAACTCGAATTTGTCATGAACAGCAAGTCGATTGTTCTTCTAGACACAGCTCAAACGATGCGATCAATGCGAATGTCGATGCGGCCACTCTTTCAAACCTGCCTTTAAATGCAATCTCTGCTGTTTACGGCAAGCACAGTATGTAGATAGAGTCAATCTTTTCAAATTATTATTACTTAAGTCATGATTAGGTGGTGAACTCATTGAACTAATAAATAACAACCCACACTTTGCAGTACCCCTAGTATTAAAACGACTCAAACAGAAAGGGAAAGAATTGCGTGACATGCGTGAAATGAAAAGTTATTGTTGGGAGAGGGTAATAAATCGCAACTTACATCGTGCATTGGATCAACGCGCATTTCATTTTCGTCAAAATGATCGCAAGATCAAGCTCTCTCGCTATCTCATGTGCCATATTCTGGGTTCAAGCCGGACTCAAATAGGACTATCTAGTCTCCAAAGAGTGGTAAGGCAACATGAGACAATTACACCTCTAGATGATGAAGCAGATATTTGCAGGAAGGATATGTTCCTTCAATTGGGACGGCGCTCTTTACACCGCACGCTGTTTCATCTCATTCTCAACGCAATTGAACAGTCATGCATGTCACAACATGACAAGCAACTTATTGTAGATTACTGGCAGTACTTTTTCTTCCACTTTGTCCATCTTTCCAATGATAACCACAAAATGGAGCCTACGGTACAGATCTTCTTTAAGTTGCGTCATAATAATGGTTACAGGTTTCTCCTTGGACAAAATATGACTTTTCAGACGAGTTTTTCACGCAGTGTAGAGAGCCTTCATCTTAATAGTTTACCCAGTCAGATTTTGATTGGCTTAATGTGATCGCGCAGGCTCATAATTGCATCTCGCCAGATTTATATATTTTTTAGACTTTACCATCTGCTTTTTCAGCGATATGAGTTTGCCTGGAAACTTGGTGACAACCCTACCTCCTCGGGTTGTCAGAGTGATTCTTCAAGCCAGAATCATCCACGTATTGCAGCTTTTGATACACTTGTTCGTGGTCTGCTTGACGGTTCAGTAGATGCAGATCGTTATGAGGACGGCTGTCGGCTTCTTTTTAGCACCCCATCATTTGTATTTTTTTCGATTGACAAGTTGATTGTCCAGCTTCTCAAACAGCTACAGTGCGTAGTAAATGACATTCAGAGCAGAAAGCTTGTAGATTTGTGGAAAGAGAGAGAGGTGTTCAAACGCAAAAAACACCTTGATGATTGCGCGAATAGTTTTAGTGGCGTATGTATCAACCCCTCAGTGCTGTCGAGCAAGTCAAGAGTGTAGTTGATTGGTTCTGAGTCATACATAGTACCCTCAGGTTATAAAGCCCGTGCCAAACATGTAACAGACTGCCCAGGAAAGGTCGCCCTTCATTTCTTGTGATGTGATCCCCCAGAGATCAGCGGTTTGCTTAGGTCGTTACTCTGTATGCTGTCCGCTACTATACCCACTCCAACAAATGCACTGGCTTGTCCGCTACTTTAGACGCAATTTCCATCAAGTTCGCCCTAGTGTCAATCAAGGTCGGTTACCATATTGTGTAAACGTAGGCGTCTATCTCCTGATGAATGATAAAGGTGAAGCACCGCTCTTTTGCTATACCGGCTATTTCTATACCGGCTACTCCCGTGGAGGAGAACACCGTGTCTGAGCGGCGTCTCCATATATTGTCTATGAGACTCATTCTGCGTGCGTGTGGCAGCGGCGGCAAAAAGCGATATGTATGTATGTATGTATGTATGTATAATAAACGATGGGCATGATATCCGGTTTTTCTAGATAATTGACTACATACCGGAAATTCCAATGGGTACGCTACAGATTAAAGAGCGATACAGCTACGCAGCGGGCGAATGGCGGGAACCTTTTGCCGAGGCGCAGGTTCCGTATGATGAATTAATGGGCTTTGCAAAGTTCGCTGCGACCCTCGCGCTGAGACTTCGGCTGCGATGGTCCAAATCAAACCAAAAGCGCCCTGCAGCCGTACCCACGGAACATAATTGTCGCAGCGTAATTCAGCATATTTCACCTTCGCCTGAGGGAGGACCTAAAATTAGACGTTTCCAGGCTAGGTGCTCTCCTACAGCAGGCGTACCGTACAGGAGCCTGAGGGTGGCACTAGGCCCCGCTAACCTGATGAGGGGTGCCATGCCATGCCAGGCCCGGGACTTTGACTCGGACTCGGCCGGGCATTACCGCGACAGTGCCGCGGCGCGCGGTCGTAATACTAGGCTACTTCGTCTCATGCAACCCCGGGCCCAAGCCGGCACATATTTAATGGACCGCTTGATGAGCAGCGACACTCGGGCCCGAAATGCGTACTCCGAGTCCGAGTCATTCAAGCTGTATACCCCACCGTGACTTCTATCACTGCTGTATACCCATGAGGCTTGCAAGCTTGGACTTGAAAGAAAATCGACAGCTCTAAACTAGTAAATTTATGTATATATCAACTACGATCGAGATGGTTGTACACTTCAACGTATTCAGGCCTAGCCTGAGGGTGCCTAGCCTGCCAGGGGCCCGGCGGGCCTGGGCCCTTACTTGTGATCTTTGGGTCACGGGATTTATTTCGAGCCTGAGTCCCGGCCTTTATCTATGTCCATCCTCAACAACAAGACACTGTGACGACATTTTTCACGGTCGTTTCACAAAGGGGTGGCACCACCGTGACTGGCAGCACGTATTGTGGCTGCCAACACAACCCAGGACATTCCTGGACCGCCCTTTGGGCTGGGATAGCTCTGTGAGTGCACCAAATTCCAAGACGAGATTAGGAGCCCGGCCAGCCAGAGCCGCGGCCGCCGCAGTCACCGTGACTGCCCGGGTATCCTATTCAAGTTAGTACTGTAGTACTACAGTCCAGCCTCCCCTCGGATTTGCGACCGACCATTGAGCCAATTTGGCTGTGGTTTGCGGTGTCCCCGGGCCCGGGCCTTCCGAGTCAACTTGAAGTTTTTAGTGGTGGGGGCCCACTAGGTTTCCGCGTGTCCCAGGGTTGTTTCCCCCTGTGAACGACAACTGAGCAAAAGAATAGTTCCCAATTGGTCTGTTGCCACTAGGTAAATCTGTATAAAAATGTATAGGTTGAGGACTGAGCATAAGCCGGGTTGTCGCGCCGACACAACATCATCATGCGTGTAAGTTGAGAGCCGCACCGACACTAAACCGAAATGGATGAGATTGAATCGTGGCCATGTGACTCTAGTGAGTATTCTCTAGAACATCTGATTGGCCGCGGTTCATTTGCCAAGGTTTATACAGCCACGTGCGCTAAAAAGCGCTCCGATGGGGTTCAGCGTGTTGCCCTCAAAGTGATGGACCTTGAACACATTAATACTGAAATTGCAGATATTTCCAAAGAGGTTCAGATGATGCGAATGTGCCACCACTCGAATGTGCTGTGCTGTCACGCTTCATTTGTGAGCAAAAGTGAGCTTTTCCTTGTTACGCCTCTGATGGAAAAGGGTTCTTGCTTGCGCATTATGCGTGTTGCGAAACGACAAGGTCGGGGGGAAGGGCTTGCAGAGCAATGGCTTGGTTATGTGTTGTTTGAAATTTTATGCGGACTTGGATACCTTCACGACAATGGTCATATTCACCGTGATATCAAGGCAGGAAACATTCTGCTTGATCCGAATGGCAAAGCAGCTCTATCAGATTTCGGAGTTTCCTCGTGGCTGGTTCACGCCGGACTCAGGCGCCGAACTGCTAAAACCTTTGTTGGGACCCCGTACGTGCCCACATCCTCTATATAAATAATATAAGCAAAGGATAAACACAGATGTTGGATGGCACCTGAAGTCATGGAGCAAGTTGAAGGATATGACTACAAAGCTGATATTTGGAGCTTTGGGATCACTGCATTGGAGCTAGCCAAAGGATTTGCGCCATATGCACTTCATCCACCAATGAAAGTCCTCTTGCTGACGATTCAGGAGGAGCCGCCATCACTGCGAAGTTATGCCACTGAAAAATCCTGCACTGGTGCGCATGTTGTCATTTACAACTTTATCCTCCTAGCACAGGTGAATCATTCTCCCGTTCATTCAAAGAAATGGTGCGCATGTGTCTCCAAAAAGAGGCACGCAAACGCCCCACGGTGCAAACGCTGATGAACTGTAAATTTTTCAAGACCAAGTGGCCTGTTGGTCCCTTAGTCAATGAGCTCTTGTGCCATGTGGGTAATATTTCTGTCATGTGCCGTCGTTTCAAACTGTCAAATTATTTTCTTCAATGTATTTTCTTCTGTTGCAGATACCTGATGAATCCAAGTCCTCACAAGCGAGTTCCTTGTATCTCACGACAGATGTGGGTCTATCAGCGCTTGCCTAGAATTTATCTGTCCTTTGGAGTTTTTGGCTTGTACTAGGGATGCAATGAAAATGACGCAGTTATTTTCAATGAGGATGCGAGTTGCCCAGGGAAAACCCTGCGGCAAGGCTCGAGTGAAGCAGAGGCAATGGCCTTAGTAATTGTCCGTGTTTAGGTGTGGTACATCTATGCACCAACAGGCAAATAAGACACCTCTGCAGGGAGAAAGTGGCGAGTTTGTTCGTGGGACAACCTGGACTTTCGAAGACGGTTCTAAAAACAGCGACCAATGTCATATTTATGATACATGCTCATAATATTTATTCTATGAACAGGCCATGGAATCGTACTAAAGTCAGAATCCCATATTCGCCAAGAGATCGACGCTAAGTGTGCTCAAGATGATCAAGAGTGTGCTGCAATTTTTGATGATCTGGAAGACCTGATGAACCAGAGGGGTGGCGAGTGGGATTTCAAGAAAAATCACGACGTTCAGAGGTGTAGCAGTCCAAGTCCAAGTCAACGTTTTGGATCGGGCTAGTGGAACTTTTTAGAGATACCTGGGGACAATCCGACTGGTCCCTACTAGTCGCCTACTAGTAGGTGAAGGTAAGTGATGGCACGGAGGGCCGCCATATCCTTTTGCTTCACTCGCCAACCAGCTGAATACATTGTGTGGTAAACATACCAGACATAGTAGTGGATTATTATAGTTTGACTGCGTGAAAATAGCTGTTTTTTTTTCCGCGTAATTTAAGCTGCTTTGTCTGGGTGGCATGATCTGTTCGTTTTGACGCTGAAAATGACTTTCATCATTCTGGATCCTTTTCTCCACTGCCCGCACTTCTGGTTGCAGAGTTGGCTCTAATCGGCAAGAGGATAACGTCGTAGCGTACAGATCACGACGGTTGGATACCTTGGCGCGATCGTTTGTTCACCACCTTACCAGACGCGAGCCCCCCTTCCCTGATGCCCTCGCGGGATAGCGAGCGACAGGCCTTCCCTGATGACTCATTTGAGATATTTGAGATTCGAGGTCCCGGCCACTTGTGTGGGGGTGATTTTGGCTGCGAAACATGGGACGTCTCGGGCTGGTGGGACCTCTCGGGCTGGGGATTTTGGCGCCTCTCGGGACGTCTCTCGGGCTGGTGGGAGGGGTCACTTTCGCGAGACGTGGTCGCGAAATTGCCCTTAGGAGCCTAACGTGCGAGGAAAATCTGATTTATTTTAGCACGGATTTTACTTGTCTGTTGGTAAATCGGTGACGACGGGGGCTAAACTCGTATTACGTAGTTATTAGTGAAAAAAAAAGCTTTTCCAACGTCAGCCGAAGCGACGCCAGCTGTTGTCCTAACATATGGCCCGACTTTTCTTCAAGATTTTGTTCCATTCAAGTTTGTTCGTCGGCAGCCCGGGTGCCTTCAATCCTGTCAGAAAAAAAAAAGCGCGCGTGTTTTACTGCCAGTGCCGATTGGGTAGATGATGATAACAGGCTTACACGGGTGTTACATATCACGACTGCCTAGTTTGAGTCCCGTATAGGAGTGCCGTATTTGACGTCCGGTAGAGACCTCCGGGGAGTGCCGCATAACATATCCCGTCGACGGGATATGTAAAGAAACTTGCTTCTATGCTGGTAATTTGGTCGCCATGTAGGGCTCGGGTACCTGTGGCGTGGGGTAGATGCGTAAGCGCGAGTAGGTACCCGGGCCCGATAGGTCGCCAGACGAAACGCCACTGCGCGACGTTCGCAGGCCACTGAAATTGCCAGGCTAAATCGTTTTGCTCGTCCGTTTCATTCACGTCCTAAATTGGTAAGGAGGCCCCCTAATCTCGACCTGCCCCCGCATCAGACGCCAATTATAGAGATACGGAAAATTC
>Ga0099799_10081_pt1 | contig 28042 bp, 15 predicted proteins | sample Uncmet6_SortLC_1_FD_89033 | JGI IMG/M metagenome (GOLD analysis project Ga0099799, IMG submission 89033) | Marine eukaryotic communities from CALCOFI LINE 67, Pacific Ocean - CN11_C50_N6_SortLC_1 | ecosystem: Environmental > Aquatic > Marine > Oceanic | place: Pacific Ocean: Monterey Bay...
ACATACCTGCCGCTCAGAATGTTGAGAACGTGCCTTTGGACGCAAGTCTCATTGTCGCTGTCCAAAGATTGTTTCGTCACAGGTGCAACAACTCGTTTAGTTGTTTCATCGTCGACTTCCACCCAGTGTCGTTTCTGAACGTCGTCCATGGCGCACGAGGAGGCTAGTTGGCTTTTCAAATTTTCCATCACGAGGCCCTCGCAATCGCCATCGCTCCTCGGAAGATGGTCGTCCGCTTTGATATACGCAATATAATGCCCCGCATCTTCGTCAGATCCCTTCAGAGGAATGTCAACGTGTACAATCGCACCAGCCAGCATATATCGATATTCACAATCACCTGAATCTGCACAATCTCCAAAATAAGGTGCTACGATGATTTCAGCAGGAATGGCGATCGGGTTAGATAACCAATGGATCCGACCACTTCGATATTCGGATCGCCTCAGCTGAAGCAACAGATTAGATGGTAGGCGCTTCATAGCTGAATACTTTTTTGTTCTCCAAACTCCAAAGCCCTTGCCTTCGTCCTCTTCGGAAGAATCATCGGAGGACGACGATGTAGAAATGTCGGAAGACAAGGAAGTGCCATCTCCATCAGTGCTTTCGCCACTGGACGAAGAGCTCGACTCGTCCCTTCTTTCAACCAAACTCTCCGTCTCAATGTATTCCTCGATTGAATCCCAATCATAACCGGCAATGCTTTGAGGTTCGACTGTGACGCTAGCAAGTGCCGACAATAGAGAGCGATGTCCTTGCACTGGGAGGAGGAGTGGTACTGACAGAGGACACTCCTTCTCTGGCTTGGATCGTGTTACAATTTTTTCCGTCTCTCGACCATCACCATCCTGCCCTACCATTCTTTTGGAGCCCTCGATCCGCTGGACTGTGGTCCCGCCAAGGAGGCTTTCACTCAAAGTGGCTAAAACACCATCGATAAGCTTGTAAACTGGTGAGAACGTGCTGTCGCGGACAGGTGCTCTCATATCATTCATCCCCTCCCGAATTGTTATGAGGATAACTCTCAATGCCACTGCAGAGTCGCCTACGTTGCGATAGTCGAGCGACGCGGGCAGTGCGTCAAAGAGTGACAATGGATCAGCAGCCACAGAAATTCCAGAGGATTCGCCCTCCCATTTGCCAAGGCTCTTGAATAATAAGCCGAGCTGTCGAACGAATTCACCCCTCTCGGTGGAGAAGGGGGGCGAGGATATAGGAGCAAAGGGGGCGCAGACATCGCTAAGTTCCATAACTCTCGCAGCGAGTCCCGGCAAACCATGAAAGAGGAGTTGGATCGACGCAGATATATGGCACGAAACTCCGCTGACATTTTTAATGCCCTTCACGGTGCACCTTGCAACTCTGGCAGATGGGGGACAGGCTTCCCTATTGCCAATCATATCGACTTCGTCTTCTCCGTAAGAATGTGCACTGTGCGCTGATTTCAAAAATAATGGAGCCCGGGAAAAAGGGAACAGAGCAGAGCCAGCCTCTCCTATCTGCAATATTTATTTATTATTTTTGTTTACTTCCAGATTTGCATGTTGTTATTATTTTAATACAAAGTAAAATCGGCGGACGTTTGCGGATGTTACTATAAAATTCATTGTGATCAGTGGCGCGGAAGCCAAGGAACAGTTTTCGTTTCGAACCTGCTCACTCTTTTTTGGGTGTATCTACTATCTAAGTCCGTTTTTTTACCATGCGGCGGCCGCCTTCACCCTCGACCGTTCTTTTCGCCATCCTCTCGAAGCAGTACCTCTTGCGGTCAAGCCTTGCCGACAGCCAGTTCGCCTGGTCCGAGACGCACTACAATCAGGTCGACCGATATGCTCCCTGCCACAATATGTGTTCTGGTCACGGCAAATGCACCCTTCCGTACTCAGTCTGCGAATGCTTTGAAGGCTGGACGGGTGCCGACTGCTCGCTTCGGTCCTGTCCCAAGGGGAAGGCCTGGTCGGATGTTGCCACCGCCGACGACTCGGCCCACCATCTTTCTGAGTGCAGCAACCGTGGGGCGTGCGATCGGAACACTGGAAGGTGCCTGTGCGAGCAGGGGATGTTCGAGGGGGCAGCTTGCGAGCGATGGAGCTGTCCCAACAGTTGCTCCATGAGGGGGCGATGCATCTCGGCAGAGCGGCTTGCAGCGACACAAGACGCAGGGGAGCAGCGGAAAAATGAGGGCTGCACCTCTGCTCATATTTGTCTCAGCGAAGATTGCAGCCAGCGGAATTACGATGCATGCAAGACAACTCACGACTATTCTCTCCCTTGGGAGGCCAATATGATGTTTGGCTGCATCTGTGGTGATGGATACACTGGATACGACTGCTCTGTCCGGACCTGCCCAAAAGGAGACGACCCGCTGACGCACTCCCAACAGGACGAAGTACAGCTCTTAGAATGCCAGGCGACAGGCGGAACCTTCACCTTGACATTCATGGGCCATACTACTAAGCCCATATCGTTTGATGCAACCGCCATTGAATTCACTGCCGCTCTGAATGCCCTGACCTCGCTGACTAAATCAGGCTCATCGTCGAGCGTATTTGTTGATTGGTTAAGCAATGCATCGACCGTATGTACCGAGGATGGAAACAACGCTCAAGTTACGTTTCTCCAGAACTTTGGTGACTTGCCCTTGCTGATTCCCGACGGGAGTAAGCTCACGCACGTTTCAGCAAGCTCAGTTCCTCTCGTTACGGTACAGAAACTGTTGGCAGGCGACAAGGAGTCAGAAGCTTGTTCCAACAGAGGGTCTTGCTCGGTCGTTACTGGATTATGCCACTGTCTGGAAGGATGGACGACAAGTAATGGCGACGGTGACGTCGGAACCCGAGGAGATTGCGGTCATATGGCATCGGGAACAACCTCCGCCTGCCCTGGAGTGCCAGCATGTTCGGGTTATGGTGCCTGTTCGGGTGCACCGGAATATCGTTGTGAATGTCAAGCCGGAAGGTTTGGTCCAGACTGTGCGCAAATGAGCTGTCCATCAGGCCGACAATGGTTCTCCCCACCACTTTCTCCAAACAATGGACACTCGTTCAATGAATGCAGTAACATGGGCATTTGTGATTCGAACTCAGGCACGTGCCAGTGTGCAGATGGTTTCACTGGCAGTGCCTGCGAGTTCATGGAATGCCCCGGCCGACCTAATGAGTGTAAAGGTAACGGACAGTGCCTCTCCATGGCATCCCTTGCTGAGGAAGCAAAACAAGATGGTGTCCCAGTGGCGTACACGTACGGATCAGATCCAAATAATCCCTTCACATGGGACGCAGACCAGGTACTGGGCTGCCTCTGCAATGATGGCTATGAGGGATACGATTGCTCACTTCGAAGCTGCCCCAAAGGAGACGACCCGGAAACAATTTATCAAGAAAACGAAGTGCAGCAAATTTCTTGCACCGATAATGACGACGACGGTACTTTTCGCGTATCCTTTCGAGGAGAAAAGACGGACCTGATTCATGCGACGGACACGATCGATGAGCTTGGCGCCGCTCTCGATGCCCTTTCAACGATTGAGAGCGTCACGGTGACATACTCGAATCCATCCATTTACATGGGTGCTCCTGGCCTAGATACGGATGCCCTGCAGCTCTGTCGAGCATCGGGGCAGTCAATTAGTATTGAATTCTTGTCTCCAACCGGCCATTTGCCCTCCCTCAAGGTGGCTAGCAGCGACCTGAATCGTATAGGCGGCGACATCAGTGTGTCAGAGCACATTCAGGGAACCAAGGAGTACATCGAGTGTTCCAATAGGGGTTTATGTAATCATGCTACTGGTGAATGCTCTTGCTTTGTCGGATTTGCCTCCAGCGACGGCCAAGGCGGACCCGGCACTCGTGGCGACTGTGGTTACAAGTCTCCATTTACATTCCATTTGAGAGGATAGCTTTATTCCAATCTTAAGTTTTAACAGAAATATATTAGTATAAGGCTTAAGAACTTTTTCCTCCAATGATTTGGAATGAAGATTAAAGTGGGTTGTTGGCTTTGACACGAGCTTACACAGTCTGACTGCTGATAATTCTCATATTAAGATTGTGCCACAAAGGTCGCTCCTAGTGGTAAGTGATCCGAGGGCTCGTTAGCGTTAGGACATGGTACATCGCACAAAAAGTCTAAGACCGCATATGGTTCAACAGCTGAAGAACAGTACATACGATCGTATCTCGCCTGAAACACTCCAACTTCCGATAGTGCTTCTCCCATAATCGCAAGATCGTTGGCAATTCCCCAAAACTTTCCTCCCCTCAACTCGGCCTGATACACGTTGCGAAATCCGTCCTTTGTCAGAATAGCACCTTCTGGTAAGGTCATTCTTGGCTTCTGCTGATTTATATTGTGCCCATTCTGGCCAGTGCTCAATTTGGTGTTCGGGGGATCCTTGTCATCATCTGGTACTGATTCTGCCGAGGGTGGCTCCACCCATCCCATCTCGATACAAGCTCTTCGAAATTCGCTGCCTCGCCCCACCTGAAGATTTATATCAGTCAGCCACCGCTTCACGTCAGACAATCCCATGACCCTACTTTCTGATCCAATGGTTTCGGTTTCATGCGTGGCGTAACGATCGTAAATGCGATCTAGCCTTCCGAGGACGTCTACCGATAGATTGGGGGTATTCTCTGAGCCCGGCTCAACCATGAGAGAAATTAATTCTTGTACTACGAGGGTAGAAGGTGGCTCACGATGCAACGATGGCTGGTCCATCGCATCTTTCATGGGAGCTGAAAGGGGGACGCTCTTGACCTTGGACGTTACGGGCTCTCCATCTTCACGGAAATCTTCGTCGATTGATCCATCTTCCAGATAACGGACAGCTCCGCACTCCCCCCCCCCCATTAAAATCGCCACACACAATCAGTAGTGGCGAGGTGGGATCGTCCTCGCCCAGTTTGCGCGCAGTTTTAACTGCAAACCCCAACCCCTCGTGCAGCTGCCGAACACGCCTACCACCCTGTTTTCCAGCCTGCAAGTGGCAGTTAAGAACATGCCAGTTCGTACCATCGCTTCCCTCTTCAATGTGCCGAAAAGTAGTCAGTAGCGTCCGGTCCTTGTGAACGGGAGGACAGGCTAGTTCGACCGCCGAGGTCCGCCAGAACGTCGCCGGCCTGAACCGTCCCTTCTTGAAAAGCTCCACCCCGTCGTAGCCCAGATCCTCCCTCATGAAGGCGAAGTCCTGCTCGAAGCTCTTTGGCGAAATCTCCTGCAGGCAAACCACGTCAGCGTTTACCTGCTCGATTCGCGCACGGATTAGGTCGCGGCGAAAGTCCCAAGCGCCAACGAATCTCTGGTCCGGCGACAGGGGCGGATTATACATTTTGTACGTCCACCAAGCGTCGACGCTGTTGGGTAGAAGGACATTCCAGGACATGAGCGAGAAGGCTGGTTGTACTGGAAGTTGACATGGCAAGGGCAAAGACGCCGGCGCAATCAGATGCTGAATCGCTACCATTGCTTGGCAGTATGATGCATGTGATGATTCACTCTTAAGGAATGATTGTCATGAAGTTTTCACTATGCATACAATTTTTTTCTCAAACCCCAGTAGTTCTATGCATACTGGATGCCTACTGTACTCTGGGGTACTTAGGAGTACTCTAGAGTATGCATATACTGTATGTGCATAGTAATTAGATCTACGGGCTCGTGTGCATACTACGAGTCGTATAGTAGTAATACTAGCTATTAGTAGACAAGGAATTTCCTACTCTACGAGCTCGTAGTATACATACTACTAGAGTACTAATACTAATACTAGCTAGTAGCTATTAGTATGCATAGACAAGGAATTTCCTACTCTAGAGTACATACTAGCTAGAGTGTTACGCTCGTACTCCTACTAAAGTATGATACCTAGCATACGAGCCCGTAGCCCATAGAGAGAGAGTCTTTATTCTGAGGTTTTTTCCTTCCTGACTCATTCATAATAATATATTTTTTCTTCCTGTCAGATCAACAAAAATGAAATCTTCGATTGGATAGCTCAGCCTTCAGCTTCCAGCCCTCAAACTTCTAGTTACTGCAACCATCATGTGGAGCCACTTCTTGTCCGCCCCACCACTTTTTGGTATACTAGCAATCTTAAACGCCGCCGATGCCGCCGCTAGCGATTTTCGTATCGATGGAGGAGAATCGGGGTGGGACCAAAACGCGTGGTACGTCCAAGTTGACGGCGTCATGGGCGGTCTGTCCTCAGGAGGTCTACAATTTCGTGAAAACAGAACAACAATGGCCTTCTCTGGTGACATAAACCTTAGGGGTGGAGGATTTTCGAGCGTTCGGCGTAGGTTCTACGAAGAGCTTGATTTAAGCGCCTTTGCTGGTGTCGTACTTACCGTCGAAGCGGACCCGATCATCGCCAGCGTGGGTACAAGAACCGCGCCTTTGGGAATGCATCTTCAGTTTGGCGATTCAAGGTCCTATCCTAGCTTCTCGTCAGCATTCGCGATTCCCCTAGCTAATGATTCAGCTCAAGAAGTAAGTGTCTTCCTGCCTATGGAAAGCTTTGACCGGGGGTCATATTTCGGGCGGCAGTGCAGGAATTGCGCGTTGGACTTGACGAAGATAAACGAAATGAGCTTCTACGTACTCTTCCAAGAAGGTCCATTTGACGTGCGCTTGAAATCTGTCACAGCGGTTAAGGAAGCAGAGGCCTTTGCTCCTCTACCAATCGAATTTGAGTCTTCGGAAGAGGTCGAAAGATTATTGCAGGCCACAATCTATTCCGGTGGCTCTCTTTACGACAAATCTTACTCGGAGCTTTGCATTGCCCTTTATTGGTCTGTCCTTAACACACTCATTGCGGCACCGGCTGGGGTGTCCGAATCTTTGAGGGAAGTGGCATGCTCAGGACTTGCTGAGCTTTCACTTGATTCGAGCAAGGCAGAGAAGGCATGGAGTCTACGACGCACTATGGACGCCATGCTTTCCAATATCGAAGGTAATGACCGCTCTTCTGGGTCGACGGGTTCGGACGGCGCCGAAATTGAAGCTATTCAGTGCGTGCCACGAACATCCATAGCCGAAGGTGCTCGTCCAATCGTGAATGGTACTTCTGTAGAAGCATTCCCAGACAGCATTGAGACTGAGGGAGAGAATCCCTCCCCGCTTTCACCAAGAAGCACTGGTACCTCAAGATTCGTTGGCCTCAAACTGGCGGCGATCGCAGTGACGACCGCCCTGTTGTGCAGTTAGAGGTTCCAATAGGTCTTTATACGTCGAGGGCGAACATTGTCCATTTATTTGAATGGGAAATAGACGAGAATTTGTAATAAATGAGTGTTGTTTTATGCGTAAATGGAAGCACTGTTCATCTTCTAGCTAGTACTAGATTAATACAGAAAGTACTAGCTCCCTAGTATCTTGTGCTATTATGTTGTGCATAATCCGTACATGTTATTAACATACATACTCTAGAGAGTAAATGGCATGTATTTATCTTTCCGAAATCAAAAACTGATTGCTCAAAGGCGAGGAGGCTACGTGTACATTGGAAGCATTCGGGTCGGCCGTGCTACATCAGAATGATTTTCCCTCTCCATTCCGATCCCGACCAGCCGTCGTTTGCTGGAGGCGTTGCCTCGGTCGCGGACCTCCTCCGCGGCAGTCGCAACATCATTGTGCTGGCCGGTGCTGGCATCTCCACATCGAGCGGGGTCCCCGACTTCCGTTCCCCTGGCACAGGCCTGTATGAGACGCTCGACCTCGAGGCTCTTGATCTGACTTGCGCAGAGGATCTTTTCAATCTTGAGTTTTTCTGCAGCGATCCCAGGCCGTTTTACCGCTTCGCGAGGCAGCTGTACCCGGTGGCCGGGGGGGAGCCGTCGCCGACTCCAGCCCACCGCTTCCTTTCGCTCCTAGAGCAGCGCAAGCAGCTGCTTCGGGTGTACACACAAAACATTGATGGACTGGAGGAAAAGGCGGGCGTACCGCCCACCAAAATCGTGCAAACCCACGGTTGCCTTAATTGGGCAGCATGCCTCAAGTGCCACAGGCGAGTTGACGCTAGTGAGATCGCAGCCGACGTGCAAGCTGGAAGGGTGCCCACCTGCCAGAGGGATAAATCAGGCGGGAAGAAGAAGAAGAGGGATAGCGAGAATTCGAAGTCTCACGCAGTGAAAGATCTCGTACCACCGAAGAAGCGACCAAGGCGTCAGTCGTCCAAGCGGAAAGAAAGTGGCTGGACCTACGGTGATGGTATGGTTTCATGGTCTGCGAACGACGAGAACGGACTAGTCGCCACGAATCCTAACATATGCGGCGGAGTTCTCAAGCCGGGCGTCACCTTTTTCGGTGAAAAGCTTCCCGATCAGGTATCGAAGCGTCTCGAGAAGGACAAAGCCAAGGCCGATGCACTCATTGTGATGGGAACATCTCTTTCGGTGGCGCCAATGTCCAAGGTGATCCAATATCTCGACCCTTCTATACCCAGAATCCTCATCAATCGGAACCTAGTCAAAGCTCCTCCTCGCATAAGTGATGTGTCCGACGCCAGTATTGATATCAATGGCAGGACAAAGAAAGATCAAAGGGATGGGTATGTCTTCGACGTGTGTTTGCTGGGCTCATGCGATGTTGTATCCATGGCCTTGAGGAGAGAGCTGGGATATGATCCCACAGTAGACCAACATATGGCTTTGGGGCAAAAGAATTGTGGCCGTGTGCTGGCCAATGCAGACAAAGACAACGATTATTTTATTGGAAATCAGGAAGAGCTTCATGGCCACCCTCCAGATCGGATATTTCTCTTTGAAGGAGCCGTTTTGGAATCCGGCAGAAGCAAAGGCAGCTGTATCTCTAATGCTGAAACTGCCTGCAAGGAAGTGGCACACTGCGATGGGTGCGGAGAGCAAATTGATGGGCAGATTATGAAATGCATGCAGTGCTTCGACTTCGATCTTTGCTCCTGCTGCTATCCAGATCAGGTGAAGTCTCATTTCAAAGGCAGACATGAGTTCGTTTGTGACTGACAAGCTACCATCTCTTCGGTGGGACACCATAGGACTTTTACCCGGTCATTCTTGATTTTATCCGTGATAATATAGTACCGGATGTTAGTGCGCCTACTTCATGTTCCTCCCGCTCGATTGTCCCCCGTTCTTCGCCAGAAGCATGGTGCTCATGTTGTTCAGATATAATCATATTATATATATATATATAATGCGAATGAACGTTTCATACAACGCCGGGTGAGTATAATTCAGAGGCTACAGTACATATACTACGAGAGTAGTATGTAAACAGTGTGTAGCCATTAGCCTGTATCCAGAGCTCTCTATCTACTAGCTAATAGCATAGCTGTAGCATAGCTGTACCGAGCAACCGGCGGGAAAATACTGGCGTTGATCGGACGGTTTTTGAGTAATGCACACTACTACTAGCTAGATTAGTAAAATTGAATTTTTCCCAATTATTAATAGTAATTAAGTAAACCCTGAATGAATCATCAGCACCTGCCTGTCATAATTTTATTTTTTTTAAATTGTGAACGCGCCGATTTTTCAGGCATTTCTCTCAAGCTACTCTACTAGCTAGAGTACTCTAGGAGTAGCTAGAGGAGTTAGGCCTAGATTTAGTTATCCTCACATACACAACATCATACATGCATGCATGTAGTTCTACTGTACACACGCGTACTACTCGAGTATGCATATGCATACTGTGTAAGTACAACATCTACGCATAATAATAGGGTTGGGGTTGGGGTAGAGTACGAGCTCGTATGCATAATACTACTCTAGAGTATGTACTACGGGTAGATAGTTTGCAAATGCATATTATGCATACGACATTATACCTCTCTAGTATGCATATGTCATTTACGAGCTCGTAATGTCATATTATTATACAGTCATACTAGCTAGTATATAAATAATATATTATCATTATATTTTATTACTACTCTAGAGTAGCTAAAGTATGCATGCTCTAGTACTAATACTACTCTAGTGGTTATACTTCTAATAGTAGAGTATGCAGTATCCATTCAATGGTATGGGGGATACAGTAGTAGATCTACTATGGTCCAGCTGAATTGATGTGAATACTTGCCAGTTGTCACAATTCCTGCCACGGCTTGCGGTTCGCATCTCGCATCAATATTGTCGTCCAACATGAGCGCTGCCGAAGATGATGCTTTCGACGAGCCAATCTACACCTCAATAGCCGATCGCCGGACAGCTTTCAAGCACAGCCCAGCATCGGTCACCGTGTTCGAGCATCACTCGAATGAAATCGAGGTCTGCCCTTCCCACCTGGATTCTGCACGAAAAGACCTATCGCATCACATGATGATCGCATCGGAGCTGGAGAGCGACTGCAGACACAATGAGGACCTTGATTTGCTGTATGAGGCAACCCGGGATCAGAATGTCGACGAGCTAATGGGAGAGCACCAACACGCACCGGCTGACGAGGCTGCATCCCAATTTGCATACGTCGTTCAGGAGAAGTTGCAACTCATGGCCAAGCTCGCCGCCCGGCTCAAAGCCGTGACCAGTACTTTGGCGAAGAAGGAGCGGGATATCGAAGACCTCTTTTCTCAGCTTGAATCCACCAAGGCCGATCTTGCAGGCGCTAACTATGGCCTAGCTGACGAGCTGGATGTGGACAGTGATTATGATGCGAGGAAGATGGATTTAGCCCTTTTCGAGCTGCAGGATCTCCACCGCGAAGAAATCAAGCACATAAAAAGTCTCGCATGGAACAAAGAGGTTGATCACGAAGATGAGCTCGAAGCTCAAGCTAAGATTCGTAAAAAACTCGAGGATCTAGTCAGGGAGAAGGAAGCTGAGCTAAGCAAGATCTCATCTATTGTCGGTCAGGAGCAAGATGCACGTGTCAAGGTGAGCGTCGCCGAGGCGGTAAAGAGTATCCAGAACAAGTGGAACGAGGAATGCAGCCTTAGCGCGACGTTAAGGCAGAGAGTCTGTGATCTAGAAAGCCAGCGACTGAGAGCACAAGAGGAAGCCAAAGCAGTGCAGACATCTTTGGATGCAAAGGTTCAAGGCTTCAAGGCAGAAAAGGTCGCTCTTTCAGCAGCTTTGGCCACAATAAAAAGTGATTCCGAGAAAGCCAACGCATCTGTACTTGCGAACGCGGCCGCTGAATGTTCCCAGCATGAAGTGAAGGCGAACGAGCTGGAAAAGCAACTAAAAATTTGGAAAGAGGAAGCAGAGCTCAGTACAAAATCTGCTGAGATTCATTATAAAAAATCTGTGGCAGGCCTTGAAACCAAAATAACAGCGTTGGAGAAAACGAATAAGGTTCTCTGCGAGGACGCGCAGAATTTCCGGGCGTTGGCTGACGAAGCTACCGCAGGACGAACCACTGCTGAGAATCAGAGCGCAGATTCAAAAGAGAAATTGTCAAGAGCAAATATTTTGGTCGAAGAGCTACGAGCTAAATGCCTGCATATCAAGGAATCAAAAGACTCTGCTATTGCTGCGTCAGAGATTAAGCGTGAGAACTTGAGGGCATCCCTTTCCGAGGTAATTGAAGGACTTAAAGGTGAGAGAGATATTACCAAGCAAAAACTGACAGATTCTGAGGTACAGAAAAGAGCAACAGAGAAACAACTACAAAAATATACGCTTGCTGCGAAAGAATTGGAGGAGACGGTTAGGCGCCTTGAGATCGAACGTGAGCAAGCGAGCGCTGATGCAGCTGCCGAGGCCAAGGAATCTTGTGCTTCAATGAGAGATATGGATAACGTAATAACGTCAATGCAGGAGCAAAAGGATCGCGAGATATCGAAGATGCAGAGCATTGTCGATGCGAAAGAGAAGAAAGTAGGAGAGGCAAAGGCTTTGGTGGACATGGTTGTGCGAGAAAGTGCTGATCTTAAGCGCGAGAGGGGAGCGATGGAGCAAAAGATTGCCAATCTTGAAACATCGGCGAAGAAAGAAAAAGTCAGATCTGGAATCGCTTTGATTTCTCTAGAGACAGAGATTCAGACACTGCGACAGAGACTTGCGGAATTCAAGCAAGACATCGCCAATATAAACAAGGCGAGGCAGGATGAATGTGATACTTTGAGGATCGATTACGAAGCACGAATTAGGTCCCTTGAGAATGACAAGGTTTTGCTTACACGCCAAACCCACGATCTGCAAAAGATTATCCTCGAACCTGCGCACAATGTTGGCACAGACGTGCTAATTCCGTCATCCACAGGTGAGACTTCTAATGAAGCCAACGGCTTTTTGGTTGATCTACGAAAACAGAAAGAGTTGACCATCCAACAGGTCAGAACACATATGCAGGCTACTATCGATGACAAGGATCGAGAGCTCGAATCCATGACAAACAATAAAGAACTTCTTGCGTCGAAATTGGCATTATTGGAAAACACTCTGAAAGCTAAGGTTGAGGAAATTGGAAGTCTCAAGCACGACTTGTTTGTAGCCAAGCTTCCGATGAAAGCTGCTCCCACTGTCGATGACGCTTCATGTGCCACTCCGGCGGACTCTCTGGGAGAAAAAATGTTGGTTCTACCCTCGACGGAAGGAAGCATGGGAGTATTTCAGGCGCGATTGATCTATTTTTTGGCAATTATGGGCGCAGTGGCGTTGGCTTTAAACCGTTTTGGGGACGTGCAATGTTTGTGCGGGGGTATACCAGATATTGGCGTTAATGTCTTGTTGACCTCAAACTAAATAGTAATATATATTATATAATAACAATTAAGGTGTGAACATTTCCATGAAGAAAAGTGAGAGGGCGTTCGATCGCTACCGTCGGAAGCTAGTGTTGGACTAAATGGCTGGAATCTGAATGGCATGGCAACAAACACCGAGTTACCTCTGAAAATATCAAACGAACTAAAATTGCCGTCCAACCTCGGTAAATCTTTACGTGTCGTGATATCTCATCACTCGTCATCGCAAGGGACCATGTCACACACCAAGCCGTGCTCGCTTAGACTATTCTTGTAGAGTTCAGCGCGCTCCTGATGATATCTGCCAATCACAGCGATTCCAATCTGATGCGCCTGCATCATAACTTGGTAAGAGGAGCCTTCTGAGAGGCCCACAATCTCCATGAGGCATTTTGCGACGTACTCGCGCTTATTCATCGGGTCGTTGTACAGTCGAACTTCCCATCCCTCGGATCCCTGACCTTCTTTTTTGGTCACCTTCTCCTCAGCCTTCTCCTTTGACACTACCGGTTTCTCGATAGTCGCAGGCCCGGCCATGGCAATCGCACTGCAAGCGCTCGATCTAGATCTCCGTACAGGCCGGTACACGGACACGGCAGCGAAAGATCTGACATGTACAGGGGAAAAGCTGTGTACATCGGCGAATAGGGATAAGAGTCCAGCGAAGAGCAGTACTAACATGGAATGAGTCATGTTAGTTCGTCAATCTGTCAAGGTTACTGTCGGATTCAAGTTGAACGATGGAGTTTTGTGTTCTTGCCTCGAAGTATCGATGTATCGAAGTTTCGTTGAAGAGAGTACACGGTAAACTGTACTCAACTACGCATAACCAACTGCAGATCAGAGGAATACTACGAGTCTTAGTACATACATCATGTACGAACTCGTAAGATCTTTCGTTTGTTTTGTACTAGTTAAGTACGTATGGATACGACTGTCACCCTGAACATAATACTACTCTAGAGTATCAGTACTCCTAGCTAGTAGTTAACTCAAGAGCCATTTACTCTAATAGATAGTATGGATACTAGCTAGAGAGTAGCGTCACCCTGAAAATAATACTATTCTGAGTATCAGTACTCCTACGAGTAGTAGTTAACTCACCAGCCAGAATGGTCCACATCCGTCCGCCAGTGGCCAGTGATGCAGTGAATCTCACCGCTCATTATTTTTATCCATCTCTTCCTCTGCCATTCCGCCGAAATCCTTTCCTTTTTTATATTCTCCGAGCCAAATCGAACTGTGAGGTGTCGCAGGAGCTCGGTAGAATTCTTTTCAGACGCGAGCGCTACAAGCATACAAAAAGAGAATGAAACGGACGCGGTCTGAGGCGAAAAGTCACGAGTCTTCGACTCGGTCCTCGAATAATGAGAATCATGATTACTCGGCGAATCAGGATCCTGATTCATCAATTATGCAGACCGTGTTAAAGTTCTTTGAACTCGTTCATGACGCTTCATTTACTTCTCGAGGTAGAGAGAAAATTGTGTACAGTGATGCATTTTCAACTCTTCTTGGGAGTGGTGGCTGTGGCGATGCCCAAGACAAAAATAATAGGGACGAACAGAGAGGAAAGAACAAAGACAGCGCAGATGGCGACGTTGACGACGAGCTGCATTCTATTGTGACGATTCTTCTAGAATTTCTTTCGTCGCCTAACTATGGGGATTTGCCATTGTCATCTCGCGCCAAGCGGTGGAAAGCTGTTTGCCCACAATCAAACGTCGGTCTCGGCGCATCGCAGGCAACGACCCTGTCAAAGCTCGACGTATCCAAATTGCTTTTGCCTTGGTCAATGCGAAGTATTCTTCGTAGAATATCTGTATCTTTTTCTTCGAAAACGTCGGATTCAAGACTGGTTACTCTGGAGTGGAGAATTCTTGAGATGTGCCTGATTGTCCTCGCGGGCGCGAACAGGAACCGGGCAGACACTCAACACGACGCCAGAAAAAAAAAGGGTGAATCAATATTGCCTACATTCTTCAGCCAAAGTACCCTGAATAAGCTTGTCCCTGAGGCTGCGAGAGTTGCCTTGGATCCTTCTGGAAATATTTCTTCTGATGTTGAAGGCAGCTTGGACGACCGAGTAACCCGTAAAGCTCGGTCTAATTCATCAAATTTGGAGCAAATGAAAGCAGCAACGGGATGCTTCAACATTTTGATGTCTCTCCATCGACCTACCATGGACATTGCGTGTAATGATCTCTTGGTTTTAGTGGATGAACTTATCCGGTCTGCCACGCCCGGATACGGGATGTTGTCCGATGTCGAACTTGAGCACGATTTCCACATCGGGATCGTGTCCTCCACTGTTGAACTAATTTGGAGGTTAATGCGGGCCGGTGCAGCCAATCCTAAGAAGATGTTCGGGCTGCTCGCCTCACCGGGTGTCTTCAGTTCCTTGGCACGTTTTTACGCCATCAGGATAAGCCAAGGGTCTCCTGTCGCCAACGACAACAGGAATACGAAAGACCTGGTGAAGAAGGTTGTGTGGTCTGGTCTTTTTCATCCTTCTCATCACATTGGTGGTTTTCGTTCAATGAACATAAACTGTCAAATTATCAGCAGTGAAATTGAGCGTTCGCCCACAAAGAAACCGAAGGAAGGCGTTGATGAACCAGATGATGGAAATGTTGTGTCGAGAAAGAATCGAAAAAAATACTGCTATCAAGAAGAATTGTTTTCGACTCTGGATGAACTTATAGAAAGTTATAGTCGTACAGGCAAGAGGGAAAGATGCGACATAATGTCCATGGCCACTTTTGTTCCTGTTATTCTAGAGGGGTTCATTTATCAGACAAAGATCTGGCAGGAAGACTCGCTTCGCGAGAAGGGCAACATGAGATCGAACGACAGGGTTTCGAGCGCGATTGTCTTTCTTCAATTTCGGTTCTGGTCGTCTATATTAGAACCTTTTCTTAAGCGGTTGCCGGCCGCGGGGGCGCCAGATACTATATTTGGTCTTGCGGTAGTCCGAACCATCCATGATTCGCTTGTACTCCTACGAAAGCACGATCTGTATCTTCCATCCTATGACGATCCCGGCCAAGCACATTTCAGATGTTTGAATTCAATTTCCGATATCCTTATAAGTCGAGCTGAAATTATTGGGAGTCATTCTTCTACAGGTTTCGCAGACAAAGAGGGTATTGGTATAATTCAGGCTTTTGCTTCACTTCTTGATATCAACCACCATCTTCTTCACGATAAACTTCCAAATGTCTTCATCTGCATTGGAAGATGTCTTACAGATAAACCAGCACAATACTTTTCAGGCGAAGACAATAGTTGCGACCTCCCACAATTATCTAGTAATTTGGTTTGTTCCATGGTTGGCATATACGGGAGATTGAGGCAGCTTCAACACTTTTTCTCGACGCTGTTGTCTAGTGTTACTATCTCGAGTGATCCAAATTCACATGAAATCATTCCAAGGATAATGCAGAATAACTCTGTTTGCAATGCAATCGTTCGCGCAGTAAAGACATGTCCACAGGGACAAGTGAAACCCATCTGGATCATGTTCAATCAGTACATCTCAAGTTGCGGGCAGAAAGATCCCAAAAAATATCTCGATAGCCTCAAGTTCGTGGTGGATTCCTTCATCATCTTCATGCGCTCCCTTCGCGTAGAAAACTTTCACGCTCAAGAAATAAAAGATCTCTGTGAAAATGCTATGGACACCTCGGTGCGGTCCCTTCTCCAACTAACTGTCACTGCCGAAGGCCAAGATTATTCCTCGCTGTCTAGCAAATCGCTTGAATCGATTCCTACCAATGCAATTCATGGCATCATCCTTAGCGGCTGGCTAGTCGATTTACATACTCGCTGTACCTTTTGGCTTGACTTAACTTTCGATGATATCGCAGGATGCTCGTTATTGACACGAAAGAGCGAGGAGTCAAGCAGTACCATATTGGACTTTCTCCTTGGGGTTGCTCGTTCTGATCTCGGTAATGAATTAGATAAGGTGGATCGAAGCTGCACGTCTTTGATTGGGGCGTTGCAACATCTTTCGTGTCATCGAATCGAACAGCTTCATTCGCTTATTTATGAAAACGAGCGATTGGAACGTATCTCGTCGGAGCTCGACGAAGAGCTTGGATCCATAAAAATATTGGAGTTGACATCAGAAGCAGAGCTCCTTGTTGATTTCTCTGCCAGGGCCGCATTATACCTGGAAAAAGAAGTAAGCGTCGAAGCAATTAATATTGGCAGTGCCGGTTGGTTTGCTCTTGCAAGAACCCTTTCGTTGTGGCTACCATATTCTGAAATTTATCATGTTGATGCCTTCCTACGATGGATACTCGAAACATTCTCTTCTCTGAACGATGACATCCCCGTCGAGTTATCTAACTCGGCCGCACTGGCAAGACAAGGACGTGACAGAGAACTTTGTCTATCGCTAATGAGTGACGCATCCTTTTTTGAAAATACGATGATCGCGGAACGTTTGGTATCTGTTTCTCTGGAAATTGCAGTTGACCTGATGGGAAGCGCTCTCGGTGTCGAGAATGGGGTGGAGCGATCCAAGTCGTCGATCAAGTCGTCCAGGTATCAATGTCTCGCTTCTTTGTTTGCAACTGGCTCAAGTCGGCAGCCTCTCTCCTCGCAATTATTGGAAAATATAGATCTGGGGAATAGAGAACATGGACTTTTGCAGATAAGGTGCGAAAGAAATGATGCCAGCCAGGCTACAAACCTTTTGAGACTATTGAACGGGTTGCCCTCAGATCTTTTCTCATCGAGTCTTTGCCCTAGCGACCTCGACAAGATTCTGCGTCTAGACTTGCTCGCCCATGCCCTCATATCCGTCGAGCCCGAGGAAGCCTTGCAATTTGCTTCTGCGTGCAAGATTGCCATGGCGAGATCACTCGAATCGCTGAGGGAATCAAACCAATTGAGTTCTTTGTTTACTCCGGGTGCTCAAAGGACCATGTTTTGGAGAATCTACAAATCGGTGCGCTGTGTTGTTTCATCGTCTGACTCCCTACACGCGTACCTCTCTGCGTCTGGTAGTTTAGTTGGCCAGTTCTTTGCATCTGCTCTTTTTGCCAAGGATACCGCTTCTCTGGTGGTGCTCTCTGAGTTAATTATAGAAATCATGAACGATGGGCAGGATGTCGTGACATCGACTCCATTCAAAGCGAAGATTATTTTGCTCCGCCATTGCGTCTGTACAATATCTGTCACAAGTGGTGACATTATTCGCTCACGAATAGCTTCTGATAATTCCAAGACATCAGATATTTGCTTCGATAGGAAAATATTTGATACCAAAACATGGAATAGGATTGTGAATTATGTCATTTCCTGCGATGACAAAGTGGCTCACCTAGACATTTTTCCGGAAATGTTGAAGCTATACAGCGATCTCATTTCTCTTGCAAATTTTGATTCAAGGCAAATGACTCAAGACGATATCATTGATGACTTGTTTTCACTTGAAAAAGTTTTTGCGTCGGTGACCAAATTGGCTCTCTCAGGACACTTGAGCATTGAATCAAGCCCAGTGTTGCTCTCGTCTATTTACTATATGGTCGCAGCAAACCCAAATATCTTCTGCGAGCATATTTCGGGCGTCGCAATTCAATTATATGACCTTCATCGAAAGAATGCCTTGGCATTAAATGAACACTGTTCTGCTATCCATAACGCAGCATTTTCCGCCGTGGTCCAGGGCATCGACGCAACCGAGACATGCACGCTTCTCTCCTCCATATATAATCAGTTGAAACAAGGTTCGTTCTCGTCGAGGCGCTTTGATATTGTATGTGCTACTCATTCCTATTACCTAGCCACCAAAGTAGCCACAGGGCAACGGAAGAAGAAAGTCATTGCAGATTATTCCAAGCTATTCTTCTCCTTGGCTTTAGAAGTGCTATGTCCCTTGCGTTGCTTCGTCTCCTCGACATCTGTGGAGACGTGGAGTAAGCAGATCGCCACTGGGGCCCAATTTGTTTCAGCTGTAATTGTGCAACGCGATGTCATTCCACTTTCGGTGCAGGACATTGTGTCACTGCTGAGCAGTACCATCAGTGTTTTGTCTCCGATCGAAATGAAGAAGATGAAAAAGGATCACCAGAATTATGTTGTTTCAGATGGTCCGTTCAATAGCTGCTGCGACATCGTGTCTTCGTTGTTAAAACACTACCCGAAGCAGCTCTACGGCTGCGCGTCGTTACTGGCATCTGTAATCCAATCGCTTATGTTCCATTCCACTGCTACAGGCACTTGTTCTATCTCGGACAACACGAAAAAAGCTATGCGATTGACCAAGACTTTGGAGCTCCTTTCTCCCCACAAGGAAGTTTTCAAGAAGCACACTATTGGATCAATCCTGTACTTCATAGACTCCCTCGAGGCAGGAATGAGTGCTGCTACCAAGAAGAACTTAACACCTGCGATCTTCGCGCTTCTAGATATGTGCTCAAAGCATGAATTGCACCAAATCCAGGTAACAATGAGCACCTCTTCCAAGAGCCTGTTCGAGTCAGTTTTTAGGGGCTTCCAAAAGGAGCAGTATAAGGGCAAATATTGAAACGGCCTAATTTGCAAGGTGTCCCGACCTATACATCACTTTGTTACCAGCTTTTGCTAGTTATTTATTTTAGCCTACATTATATAAATAAGTGATTGGCATAATGGATAAATCTCTTTGCCGATCTTGAATGGATATATGTACAGATACGCATGAATGTATGCATGTGTCGATTGGGCTTCGCGCTTAGTGGTCGTAGTTTTTCATTTCCTCCAGGGCGCGATCAAGCTCTTCGGGGGTGATATATGTACAGATACGCATGAATGTATGCATGTGTCGATTGGGCTTCGCGCTTAGTGGTCGTAGTTTTTCATTTCCTCCAGGGCGCGATCAAGCTCTTCGGGGGTAATATCACTTACACAGATACTTTCTCCAATTTCAGTAATCAGGGGAATGCGCTGCTCGCCATGGCGATGCTCAATCGCGTCCTTGCAACTCTGCCACGCAAGCTCTGATTTCAAGTCGAGCGAATTCGTCGGCAGAGAAAGTGACTTCATGCAATTGAAAATGCGGTCAACAACGTCAACGGTGATGTAACCGCGGATGTAACTGAGGATCACGCAGAAGAAACCGTCCACATTCACAGCTTCGCCGTGCATAATGTCGGCACCCGGAACCATCTCAAGAAGCTTGGAAAAGGTGTGACCATAGTCAACGCAACGATCAAGCTTCGTTTCCCATAGATTTGGGCCGAGCTCCTCAAGCATGATCTGGATCGAACGGTCGATAATACGATCGCTGACTCCTGCCGGAGTGGATGGGTTCGGGGAAAAGCAAGACTCGACTAGAGCATTGCCATGAGATTCGAGGAGCTCAAATAGATCCTCGGAACGGACCAATGCGAGCTTGAGAATCTCGCCACACCCGTTGGCGACGTTGCGCCTATCTTGTGTAGCAATGAAAGCAGGGTCGAGAAGGCACGAGCTTGGTGCGTAGAAAGAGCCGACGCGGTTCTTGTAAGTTTCATCAGTAATGCCGCAGCAGTAGTCCACTCCATTCTTGACGCCAACACTTGCATCGACAATGGCAAGAAGCGTAGTCGGGACACGAACGAACGGAACTCCTCTACGGTACATGCACGCAGCCATGCCAGCAATATCGAGGATACACCCGCCACCGATAGCGAGGAATGGCTCGCGACGGCGAAGTTTGTATGCGCAAAGTTCGTCAAGGAGACAATCAACGGCCTGTTATGAAGATGGGTGGGACGACGAAGCGATCAAGAAATAAAAGTCAGCGAGGACACATCATTGGAAGTATGCAAACAATTTCCCTCCAGATAGACCACGCAAGACGCATGGAGCAATTTCAAACACTTACGTCAGGCCTCTTGTCTGCTTCTCCCCCGTTTAGCAGAGTTACCGTAAGCTCAATGCCCTTGGCCACAAAGTACTGGCGAATTTTGGCGCCGTAGATTTCGTCGACCGCGGCATCAATTACCGCGAAGCGGCGATTGTATCCTTCGGAATGAACGCCTGTTGCGTCTAGGAGCTGAGAATTTGCAGGATCTAGAAGAGTTCCGTGAGGAACCATGTTTACATCGTACGAAATGGGCAGGGTGAAGATGTTGCGCCAGCCCTTTCCAGTGGTGATGGTTCTCGTCGAGGTGATGACGGTGGACGACGATTCTTTCTTAACCGAGACTTCCTCCTTAGTTTGCGTCTTCTCGAATTCAAAAACGTTTTTCGGCGCGCGCTCAAGGGGGCGAAGAATAACATCGGCACCAGTTACATCACAAGTTTCGCGAAAACTGCTCATCCCTTCATTGCTCTCATTGCTACTGCCCACATCGCTCGAATTGGCGCTCGAGCGTGTGCTCCCTATTGAAGTATTACTGTGAGTTGAGGGCAAGGACACGGCGCCGCTAGAAATCTCAGCTTTGACGAGAGCAGCGCGGACTGACTCCGGAAGCGATGCCCATGTGTCCAACACAGTCGACGAAAGACTTGCCGCCTCAGCAAGATTTAATTCGGAATTTACACGAGGAGGTTTCTTTCCCAACTTGGTTTCCCCTGTGAGCTCATCTCTGTGTAGCAGTGCATCGAATCAAGTCGAGAAGGATCAAGAAATCAGTATGTTAGAGATCAAGTTCACACAGGCAGCTTTGCGTTACTGGCAGCCCATACATGATGCTAATACGAATTTACCGATACTTCTATCCGATCATTGCAGGCGAACATTTCGTGTACCAGTGACTTATATCAGCAGGATTCAACCCGAAAACAGCATAAGTTGCAAAGTGCAGCAAAGCACATCCGTCCTCACCTTATCGAAGCAAGGGCATGCTCAGAAGAAGACTTCTTGATGGTTTTGATGGTCATATTGCAGAGGATATAGCGCAAATTCTTCGAAATTCCAATGATGATATTATGTGATGCGAACCGCCAATGGCTCCACAGTGTTCTTGCCGTATGCATACCACGTCCATGACGTGAAAAAAATAAATAATAATATACTCTCTAGGAGTAATAACTCTTCTACTCAATACCTTCTACGTAGGAATTAGTATGATACGTGGTTCACCCGCGCTACCGAAGAAGAGAAAAAGGCCCGTCATATATACACCACAGGGTGTTTGTGGCCCTCCCCTACTTACACGCTTCCACGTCTGCAATACATAACGAAGTATTCATGGCGCTAGCTACGTACAAGCTACTGTAGAAGGGCATACAGAACAGGCGCTTCCTCATACAGTAGTGTGGGGAGTTTTCACGTGCGTGGTGGACACGACACGAATAGTAAATTTTAGGCTCTTTTGGGGAAAATAAACCTAACCCGCATATAAACTCGGAAGACATCTTGAACACGAACGGATGCATTAGTAAATTAAAAAATGAACATGGTATGTACAATAGTCATGTACGAGAGTATAATATGTGCGTGATGGATATATTCCTACTCTAGTACCCAGCCAGCCATTGTCATAGTTAAAATAATAATAATACCACTAGAATAGTAATAATAATATATTATGCTACTAACTAGACTAATACTAGACTAATAGCTAGTACGGCTCGTACTAGAGTTGAATGCATAATATGCATAGTATGCATATGCATAATATTTGCTTCTCTTGAACTGCCCTACCAGCTGATTTACTGTCATCTTTTGCATACATCACAGCAACATACTTTTTTGCTCGATTCTGACCTTAGATGTTCTTGCCGGAGATGTTGGTCTCCTTGGAACAAAAGTCTTGGTAAGCCCTAATTGGAGTTCGTTGACGACTCCTTCTGGACTAGTGCCATTACAGCGCTAAAGTCCTCGTCGGCGACGTTGAGTTCTTCATCTCCCGTAGCCTTGCGGAAGAGCTCCTCTGCTTGATCCATCACGGCATACTTCACCCCGGCCTTCTTGGCCATTTCGGACGCCAGCGTCATGTCCTTTGAGGCGTGCTTCAAAGGGAAATTAGGGGAGTGGTCGTTCACCAGCATTTTTGGGCCTTTGAGCGCAAACATTGGACTCGCAATAGCTCCTTGGCCAATCACTTCGACCATCGTGTTCCCGTCCAGACCGACTGATTCCGCAAGATTAAGGCCCTCGCTGTAGGCAGCGAGCATGGTTCCCATGAGAGAATTCACGACCAGCTTTGCGCGCGTTCCAGCTCCAACTTCAGTCCCAAAAAAGTGGCTGGCTTTTCCCATAGCCGTGAGATCACCGTCGACTACTTCGTCAAATAGCTCCTTGCTGCCAGCGCAGAGAAAAATCAGAGTGCCGGTGGCAGCAGGACCCTTAGACCCCGAAACAGGTGCCTCGATAAATCGACTGCAGTATTTATGGCAAACATTTGGGAAGAGAAAATGAGCAGAGAACGGAGATAAAACATGGGCGAGGGGAATATTTTGAGCTCGCACGCATACCACAGTAGTCTGTTTAGTTACACAGTACTCCATCTTCGAGCTAGTAGTACATAGGGGAGTAGGGCGCAAACGTTTATGCGGACGAGCTCCCCACCCCCGTTGAGCCCGACATAAGAACATCCAAAACCTACCCTCCTTTGGCAACGACTGCCTCATTCATTCTCTGCATATCAGACTCGGCAAGTGTGGCGCAGTCAACGATGGCCTTGCCCTCCCCAACGCCAGCGAGGACACCGTCGGTAGAGTCGAAAACAGCCGCGGACGCTGCGGGTGTCGATAGGATGGAATAAGTGACACCACATTCCGCAACAACGTCCTTAGCACTCTCCTTCACGTGAATAACTTTATCAGGAAACTTTTCCACAAGGGCGGTGCACTTGCTCTTCGTCCGGTTCCATACGACGAGTGGCCTGTCAGACGACCCTGCCACACCTTCCGATAGCAAGCGCCCCGCCATACCCTCGCCCATTATGCCGAGACCGATGAAACCAACTGGAGAAGGCATGCTTAAATTAGAGTATCCGCTGACAGCGACAAATGCTGTGGAGAGGAGTAGTACTGTTACTGAAATACTAGAAACATGAAACAATGTCAACATTCCAGAATTTTGGTGAGAGGAGGATACGATAGGGGATGGGATCAGGGATCGGGATGGGGGAGAGCGGTCGGCGGTGACCGCAGGCGGGCGGCTGTTAATCACACTCAGCCTCGGGGCTTGGGGTTCAGGACCCGGAGCTCGGGACTCTCGGACTCCGGACGCAGGACTCGGCCTCATCCACGACCCGATTTTTGTGCGCATGAAGTCATGCTTCGGATTGTCACAGAGCAGCTCGGCAGACTCTACACAGTACACGCGTACGTATGCATGTCACAAGTTAATGCAGATGCGCATTTGCGCTCTCCACCCTCACGAAATGGGCATGCCTTGCGCAAGTTAAATTCTTTGCCCTTGCATAGGCAAGACCTCTCCTCTACAAGAACCGAGAACTCGCATCTTCTTTCCTTGCTTTGCGTGAATTCCGCTTTCATCGCCGCAGTGACAGACTTAGAAGTTCAGTACGATAGTGGCAACGCGTCGTTGCCCTCCTCAAAATGCCTCCCGACGGCTTCGACGAAGACGTAACATTGGACACGACTCCTTCCGAGCAGTCAACTGTCCAGTCCTCTTGGTTGCGCACACATGCAACACTCGATAATCATGCCGACCAGGACGATGTTCTCCCTATTTCCTCGAATGAGAGGACGGAGGAAGCTTCAGGGAGGGAAAGCCGAGAGAAGTTCAAACTTAAACAGTACTTCGCCAACTTTGGCCTTAAACTGGAGGAGATTATCGACAACTCTCCCATTGGAATCAAGCTTCCTGAGCAGTCACAGAATTCAGAAGCCCCATCCATCGGGGACCAGAATCCTCCTGCCACTAAGGGTGCGTTTACCAAGGACGTGTCTGCCGCGGCTCGCAAGGCCGGAGCAGCTGTAGGTGGTGGAGCTCTCATTGGCGTTGGCGTTGTAATGATACCAACCTTGCCCCCGCCACTTGCCTCTCTTGCCATGCTTGGTGGCTATGCTGTTCTGGGCAAGGAATTTGAGGGACCCAGGAAGGTTGTCCTCAATGCGCGAGATAAGCTCCGTGAAGATATAGATGACGACGATGAGGGCGATAGATCAGTCTCCGATGACGGTAATATTGTCACCGTCGGCGATGACCTCGTCTTGAAAGAAGAGGAAGAAGCAGAGAAGGAACCAAAGAAGCCAAGCATAAAAGAGAAAAAGAAGGGACGTATCGAGAAGGCCACGAGGAGGTTGAGCAAAAAGTACGTTCTCCCAGTTCTTGAGAAGGTGTGCAATGCCTACGAGAAGGTTGATCAGGAAAAGGAGGACGCTGTGGAGTGCACCGCAGATTATAAACAAGAGAGCGAGGCTGATGCATCCGATGAAGGCAAGGAAAGTGAGGATGAGGATTGGGTCGATGCATCCATGTAAAATAAATCGAAACGAGGTATTAAAATAAGAATCCTGGCTACCTAGGAGCTCTTACGTACCTACATGCATACATCTACGAGCTCGTACCATGTACCCACTACCGCGTCGCGAATTGGAACGACCTCCCGCATCTCTCTCTTAAAGATCTACAGCAGCATGGAGGCATGCACGTCTGTTTTACTCGTAGGATGAAGAATCAGGTACGGGTAAAATAAATAGGTCAAATGACACACAGGCAGCGCTGCTCTATTGGAACTGCAACTAACTTAGAAGGTGTGCTGCTATGATACAATACAAGTTGGCATCCTCCCCACTGTAGATGTAGAGGGGGGTCCATCTCGGACGCAACTACGTCTGAGATTCCTGGTAGGACTTGCGGCCGCTGAGCCCCTTCAGGGCGAAGCTGGCGGAACGGTCGGAACGGTCGGAACGGTCCGACGAGGGCGCGGCGGGCTCGGCGTCGGATCCAGCAGTCCCCTCCCTCTCGGCGCTGCTCCCGCCGACGTCCTTCGCCTTGCTCTTGTTCCTGAAGGCAACCAGAAGCTTCGATCGGTGCTGGCGGTGCTCGATCATCTTCAGCTGCTTGTCGCTCACTTTCGCGTCCGCGGCCGCATCGGCCGAAGCGGCGCCTCCCCCGATTTCGACGTCGCCGTCGGACGCCCCGGCGTCCGGAACAGCGAGGTCCAGCCCGAGCGCCGCGTCGGGGTCTGCCAAGGCCGACTGCGCCTCCTCCGAGGACTGCCGTGCCGGACTCCGCGGGACGGCGACGGCCGGGGGCGAGTCCGGCACGGGCGCTTGGCCCTTCCCGCGCCTCTCCACAGCGGACACGTCCACCGCCTCGGCAAAGGCGCCGCGGCGGATCCGGAGGGCGCGGCAGGGTCCGGACGAGACGTACGCGGTGAAGTCGGGCCGGAACGTCGGATCCGTCAGGGCGTTGGGGGCAAGGACCGTCCAGGACGAGACGTCGGCGCGGAAGTTGTCGGACCCGGCCAGGACGGTGACCTTGCCTCCGAGAATCAGGGTGCAGGAGTCGGAGGGGGCGCCCTTTTCGTACAGCAGGTCCATGGGAAGGTCATCACTGACGTCCCGCTCGGCCTCCTGGAGCTCCGTCACGGGCGTCTCGGCGACGAGACGGGCGAGCTGCCGGTCCGAAAGCAGCTTCACGGCGTCGGAGTAGTTGGTCCTGAGGTGGGCCGTGACGGCCCTCACTTCCTCGTCGGCCAACGTCTTCTCGACGAGCTTGGCATCGAGGAGGCGGAGGCGGGCCCAGTCGAAGTCGGCCGCAGAGCGGTCGACCTTGGCGGAGTGGGTTCGATCGGTGAAGGCATCGGTCTCATCGACGATTTCGTCTCCGAGTATAATCTCAATGATGTCCTCGAGGGTGATGATGCCGCTGATCTCGTAGTACGGATCCTGCGTAGAGTCGTCGCTGTTGACGTCTCTCACCAATGCCATGTGCGAGTGCCCCTTCTTCAGATCGCGGAGGACGTCACCAAGGCGGTCGTCCGGCCAGACAACGTGCAGGCCCCGGCCGAAGATCCCTACGAAGGAGCGGACGGGGGTCTCGTCCTCGGGGTCGATGAAGATGAGATCCTTGGTGAAGAGGAGGCCGATGATGTTGTCCTTGCTGACCTCGTAGACGGGGATGCGGCTGAAGCCCGTCCTGAAGATCTCGGCTATGGTGTCGAAGCCGAGACGGGTATCCGCAGACAGCATGTATGTTTGCTCGAGGGGCGTCATGACTTCCTTGACGGCGACGTCGTGATACCTGAGCGCGCCCGTCATGGCGGTTCCCGTCTCCGGGCCGAACCTTCCCTCCTTCACGTGGATCTCGAGGAGCTTGGTCAACTCGGCGTTGGAGTAGGTGGTCCCTAGCTCCTGGCCCAGCAGCTTGTCCAGGGCCCAGCCGAGCGGGACGGCGAGGGGGAGGAGAAGAAACATGATGCCTTTGACGACGGGGACTGCGCGAGATCCGATCTGGAGGGCGTAGCGCGAGCAGGCCGCCTGGGGGATAATCTCCCCGAAGACGACGATGACGGCGGTCGATACGAGGAAGCCAGCGATGCCGCCTGCGACGTCGGCTATGAGGATGGAGAGGAGAGCGTTGACGGCGACGTTGCCAAGGAGGAGGGTGCAGAGGAGGCGGTTGCCGTCGGAGCGGACCGGGTAGATGCTGGCGGCCGCCTTGGACAGGGCGGGGTCGCCGCCCTCCATGACGATCTCCAGGCCGGTCTTGTCGAGGCTCATTAGGCCGAGCGTCAGGCCGGAGAACAGAGCCGACATGCCCACAAGGAACACCACCAGAATCCAGGTCGCCGCCGCGGGAAGGTTCAGCGTCGCCTCCGTCACCGCGGGTGGTGCGGGGGGGCAGCCGACATCGGTGGCGTTGCCGGTGCCCTCGGGGCTCTGCAGGACGCGAGGGAGCGCATTGGTCTCCGCGAGGACGCTATCCGCGGCTGTCCTCACGGCCGCCCTGCGGCGGACCAGCGCCGAGGCGGGGGGGGGAGGTTGGCCGCCGTCTCCGCCGCCGGTCGCAAGAATGGACGCCGCAAGGGCCAGGGCCCCGACAGTGGCGGCCAAGGCTGCTGCTCCCCTCTTCCGGCCGGTCCGGCCACCGTCATATCTGCCTGGGCGCGCACATTGTTGCGCGTCGTCTGCCATTCGACTTCGGCTGCTGATGATAGTACAACTGCGGACGCGGCGAGCTGCAATGGGGGACAGGTTCACAAATAAATGCTTTCGTCGCTCGCGCAGCAGTAAAAATGGTGCAATAATATTATGATGCTACGAGATACAATCTACGACGATCCTCTGGTCGGGGCGTTGGTGTAGTCGCCCGGGGTGGGTGCGGAAGTTCGCACTCTATCTCGGTATCATAATATGCATACGAGTCGTACTACTCTAGTACTACTCTAGAGTATGCATACTGTATGCATATGCATAGTAGCTAGATCTCGTCTACGAGCTCGTACACTGTAGTACTCGCGTACG
>Ga0099799_10082_pt1 | contig 28011 bp, 27 predicted proteins | sample Uncmet6_SortLC_1_FD_89033 | JGI IMG/M metagenome (GOLD analysis project Ga0099799, IMG submission 89033) | Marine eukaryotic communities from CALCOFI LINE 67, Pacific Ocean - CN11_C50_N6_SortLC_1 | ecosystem: Environmental > Aquatic > Marine > Oceanic | place: Pacific Ocean: Monterey Bay...
AGCGGCATCTTCGATGTATTTAATGATCAATATCAGCAATCGCAAGAGCGCATCAGCAGACACAAGGGTGGTTCCTGCACCTGTCCGAAAAAGACTCTTTCGGATCGAGTGCGGGGCGCATCGTCGTCGTCGTCGTCGTCGTCGTCGTCGTCGTCGTGTGTGGTGGTTCGCGGCGTAACAGCACGGGCAGTGCTATCGAGGGCCAAAAAACAAAGCCAGACGCCACTTGTGTGCTTCCACGGGGGGCGTGTCCGCAGCGGCGCCAACGTTAATGGATATCGTCACTCCAATAAGAAGCAAATTATAGACACGACGATCGCGGGGGGTTTAGCAATGCTTTCGAGAGCGACAGCAGCATTTTGGTTGAACAAATACGAACGATCAAGTGCACTGAAGGGTGTCACAATGGCAAAAAGTATCTGGTGCCTCAGCAACGGACAGACACGGTGCTTATTTTTTCCATACTACGGTTTAGCCCACCGACAGGAGGTCTGTGCTCACACGCTTGGTGTGCCAAGACCTTCGCCAACTGCGAAACCGGGGCAAAAAAGCAGCAATTGTGAGGACTTTCATACTTCTGTAGAATTGGGTCAGGGATATTGGCGAGCCCTAGATGTAGCCGTCAAATTTGCGACGCTTCGGCAGGAAAAGGAGGCAAAGCATGTGGAGTTGCGATCCCATAAAGAAGGTATCATAAATTTCAAGCCCTCCTTGACTTATGTAGGAGAAATCATTACATGTTCGAGGAAATTTTTATTATCGTGGACGCTCCACTCTTGTAGCCTGCCTTGCATTCCAAAGGCTTCATTCGATAATGAGCTTAGCAGTGCGCAGATAGGAGATTTTAAAAGGGGGCAGATCTGCATGCCCTTCAGGGACGAACAAGGCAAATGCCGTGGAGCTGCCTACGCAGATGGCGGTGACGACACCAATAGCTCCCTCGAACCAGTCTTGCCATATCCAGGCGCCATCTCGCATTTTACTGGCACTACTGATGGCGCCTTTTTCTTAAGTGGACTATCAACCTTGCAATTCGCTTCTGGACATTTCACTACCGTTGTTGCGGGTAGTGCGCTCGTAAGTACCACCAGCAGTCAAAATTTGATTAAGATAAGGCGTCGCCACGGCGGTAGTGAAGGCATGCCTGATAAAAGTGTTGAAAAAAATGGCACTCAGGGTGGTTCTAATGGTACGCGTGGAGAATGGAGGAGCAACGAAGATGACTTTAGCAATGCCTCAAAACCAATCGTTGCGTTATTTACTACCGTTGTCTCCGCCACCTCGCGGTTTGCGGAATGCAATGAAATCGAATATAAGTGTCAGACTCTTACGGTGTCATCCACATGTACAGAGACCCATGGAACTTCTGCTCATCGAGAGGCAAAAGAAACGATCGGAACCATAAGTAAGCTCGTCATCAACGACCGAAATGCTACATATGATCAGGGCAAGGATGATGCTCACAGGAATGCTAGTGCTCGGGCGCGAGATGATTGCGAGGGGAGCAACATCTCCTGTACCGAGGCTCCTCCTCTGTGGCCAGAAAATGGGAAGGTGATGACGCTCTCATTCGGCAGTCGATTTATCAACATGGCCTTCCAAACAGTGTCTACCCAGGATGGAATTCTCGTTACTGAGTTGCTGTTAACGCCTATCCACAGTGATGATGATTGGTTCATGCCCCCCGGCGGCAATGCTGCAAAGAATGGTGTGCACCGCTTCGATATAATTGTGGAAGTAAATGGGCGCATAGTCCCTTGCGACATGGAGAGCACGGAGCTCGCAGAGTTGCTAGAAGAATTACCGCGTCCTGTAAATATTGGATTTATTCGATTTGATCTGAGCACTTTGAATCATGATAACCACGACTCTGGTGCAGAAGGATATTGGGGCATCGAGGCAAGTGTCGTCGCCTTGGGCAACAGCATCGCGGTAGCTAAAAACGCTGATCTGTCGAACTGGGATGCTGACGCCTGGGTTGATGCGGCAATAACCGATGGAGCCAAAGATGCACTTTGGGCGATCTTGCTGGGGAAGGAGAAAGAGGAAATAGCGCAAATTACAGTAGACGAGATTCAGTCCGTTTCAACATGGGCAATGGAGGTATTTGCAAAAGAAGAGACGTTGAAGGTATTCTTGCACCGCGTCGGATTGGCGAAATCTGCGCACAGTGATTCCCTCGCTTCTTTAGGGATCACATCGCCGGTGCATCTTCTAGAATTGGATAATTGCCAGTGGAATCAAACGTTGGAATGCGGGAGTACTCACGAGAATGAGTGGGAAGACCCCAAGGATGTTATCATGCTAGCTTTAAAGTTTCCAATTATTCAGGGCAATGCTGTAAGAGTTTATGATGCCGTCGACATGACGAAGAACGGAGGGCAGGATATTTCTAAGCATTGCATACTACCCACTGAGCTCCTATCCACCCAACAAGCACATATTACTCGTATTATTTTTGGGGAAGGTCTACTTGGATTGATATTTGGCTCGCGTACCGAAAGTCTTGAGGGTGTTTTCGGACTTCATGCTGTCGTCGTCGCGGCAGGATCGAGTGGAGATTCGAAGGGAGTGAAGGTTGGCGATGCTGTGGTAGAAGTCAACGGCTGTCTCTTGGATGGGGATACCAGTGACAGTAAATTTACAGAGCTGCTCAATGCATTGCCACGACCTGTTGTAGTTGGATTCTCCCGGGGCGGGGCCAATTTTGTCTCTGCCGCTAAGAACCTTTCTCCAATCCGAACCAAAACGCCACAAATGCCGCAAAACTTTATTCCAATACGTGCTCAAAAATACAACAGTTTCGAGACCCATTTGAGCGCAGAAATAGAATGTCACACGGCTGATCATTTACCAAATGAAACAACAGCTACACGACAAATCACAGAGACGAAACGTAGAGCAGCCACACAAAGTACATTAAACTTGGATCCAGAATCCCTGCTTGCCATTCGAACCGCCATGCGCTCGGAGAGCGCCGTGGCACTGACGAATACAGCGAAGGAGGCGAAGAGAGCTGGAGCGGCACTGTTTTCGGGCCTCGAGTTGGAGGGCAGTGCGGCACTAGCGAAGGCAGCGGTAGCGGCCAAAAGAGCTCAAGTGGCGTTGTTTCCGGGCGTCGGGTCGGGGGGCAGTGCGGCACTAGCGAAGGCAGCGGAGAAGGCGAAAAGAGCCGAAGCGGTACTGTTTTCGGGCGGCGGGGCGGAGGTGAAGGGAGCTGGAGCGGCACTGTTTTCGGGCCTCGAGTTGGAGGGCAGTGCGGCACTGGCGAAGGCAGCGGAAGCGGCCAAAATATCTGAAGCGGCACTGTTTCCGGGCGTCGGGTCGGGGGGCAGTGCGGCACTAGCGGAGGCAGCGGAGAAGGCGAAAAGAGCCGAAGCGGTACTGTTTTCGGGCGGCGGGGCGGAGGTGAAGGGAGCTGGAGCGGCACTGTTTTCGGGCCTCGAGTTGGAGGGCAGTGCGGCACTGGCGAAGGCAGCGGAAGCGGCCAAAATATCTGAAGCGGCACTGTTTTCGGGCGGCGGGGCGGAGGTGAAGGGAGCTGGAGCGGCGCTGTTTTCGGGCCTTGAGTTGGAGGGCAGTGCGGCACTGGCGAAGGCAGCAGTAGCGGCCAAAAGAGCTCAAGTGGCGTTGTTTCCGGGCGTCGGGTCGGGGGGCAGTGCGGCACTAGCGAAGGCAGCGGAGAAGGCGAAAAGAGCTGAAGCTTCACTGTTTTCGGGCGGAAGTCACTTCGGGGGGTCGGGGGGCAGTGCGGCACTGGCGAAGGCAACGGAGGAGGAAAATAATGCTGTTACTGGGCTATTTCTGGGCGTTGGTTTGGGGGGCAGCACTGCAGTTGTGAGTAAGGCAAGGTGCAGCGTAGTATCAAATGTCACCGCGAGCGAGGTCAGGCATTGTGGTGTAGATGACGTAAACAATGACGGTTGTGTGGCTCATTCGGAGAAAACATTTGAGCGGTTTTTGCGTGAAGGTGGATTTGAAGCTTACTCGCTCACTTTGGATGGCGTCGGGGTTGACGGAAAAGCAGTATTACTGGATTTGGATCATGAAGGCTGGACCGATGCAGATATTGATGAGCTTGACAAGGAAAGCATGCTGCTGCTTTCAAGATCGGCGGCGAAATGGGTGCAAATAGCGCCTACTTCTCTCAGAAACGAGGCCAATGATAAAACCCAGAAAGATGGCGAGAAAAAATGCAAAATTGACCACAAGACAGTCCACACAATCAATCACGACAAGCAACTACATCTGGACGACAAATCGAAGCGAAACGATCTCATTGACCGCGCTTTTTTTTGGTATGGAAAACGCAAAGCGGGATGCAATGTTCATCGCAAACCACATGCATGGATATTCAAGCCGACCATGTGCAAGCGGGAGATCGATGCGATGCTCCCAAATGAAGTAAAAAATCCTGTATCTCTGAAGGCGGCGGCCGCCGGGGAGCTCCCCCATCGCTATGGGACTAACGATGAAGGCAACGAGAGGTGGCACAAAATCGATAGACAAACGGAGGAAGGATTCGTTAGCAGTTGTCCTCATACATGGGAAACGCAGGAATGGGAAGACTCACGCGGTCAAACAACCTTCACAGCTTTCGGCGTATGAAATGCTGTATTGATAAGTGACACTCAAGAGCCGCCGTTAGAATTTCAAGAGCTTTCGTTAGAACTGCCGCACAAATCTCTGGGGGACCTTCCTTTGCCGAACGCGAGCGAAGAAGCTGGCTGGATGAATGTGGGTACGATTCGCCATAAGTTCTCCAAAGCCAGACGCTCCGCGCGCACCATTAACCGCTGCGCTGAAGACCGCGCGGAGAGCAGCAGCCTCCGCGCGCCCTGCCACACAACAAGCGAGAGCAGCGCCCAACTAGCGGCGGGGGGTTGGCTAGCTGGACGCTAGCTGGCCCAGCTAGCTGGTAGCTGGGCCAGCTAGTACTTAAAACTTTCTATCACTTCATATCGGAGAGTGCATGGGTGCTATATCATGTATTGGACCGCCGGTGACGAGAGATGGAACGCTGCCTTCGTGTCACACCGTGAAGATTAATTAAATAAAAAGATCCTAATTCCTAATTCCAAATCAATTAAATATTTTCTGATCCGAGGCGAACCCCACTCATAAGCTTTTTTAAGACCCCGAAAATCCTTTCTTCCCAAAACCCCTCTTGGATTCCTATTTCTGTTTTTCCAAAAATACGGAAGGTATCCTATTCTTGCCCTCGTGGCGCCTGCCGTCCACTGGGCCGGGGGTTCTCCCCCCCTTCCTTTGCCGTCGCCCTCTCTTCTACCCGCCTTCTTCCTTTGCCATCGCCGTTCTTTTTTCCTTCCTTTGCCCCCGCCGCCCCCCTGCTCTCTCCACCTCCGGTATTTTGGTTGGTGCGTGGGGCAACAAGGCAAAACGGCGAAAAGCCGCATGGCCAATGCCCATGGCGCCAGGCTCAATTGTAGAACGAATTGCTGCATGCACTTCAACGTACACGAAACTAGGACCCTAGGTAGTCAGATACGATAGCGCGCGAAATTTCCAGCGATGCTTCCACGGCAGCGTACAAAGGCGCGTCGGATTGTCTGCTCGCGGGAGGTGGCGGTTGGTGGTCGTGGTGAGAAATACACAGCGCATGGTAGGACTTCTATCGTCGTTGTCCGCCTCAAGGATGTATCAAATGGACTGGCGGTAGGGTCTTCTCCCGTGGCATTTTAATCCTTCGACGGCAATGAGATTACATCCGTCTCGGACTCGTTCATGGGTTCTCAATCGCTCCTCTCGAGTGGGAACCAGTGGGAAAAAAAAATTCTTGTGAACGCCTATTTCTTTACTAGAAATTTAATTTAATTTTCTCCGCCGCCCCTAAACATAAAAGAAAAGAAAAGAAAAGAAAAAGAAAAAGAAAAACGATCACAACAGGCAACGAAAGACAAAAGGGCTTCGCAAAGGAATATCCCTGGTCCCTGGCGCCCGGCTTCAAAACACTGAAACTGAAAAGCACCGTTCCGTCTTTAACAGGAAACATCGCCATGACTACCATCATCGAATGTGTCGACAATGCCGTACCGGTTTTGGTTCGTCGATGAGCTGCGACTGGTACAGGCACCTTGCACCCGTCTGTTTCGTAGTAGGGTGACGTAATAGTCTTTCAAAGGAACCGGCGGGCGAAGGATAGTACATCGAAACGTAGCCTGCCTCGAGGGCCATTTAAGCGATGCGAATACGTCGACGGCAGCATCGATGTTCGCTACCGGCCGTACCGCCACGTCGTTCATGTCGCAAATAATATCGCCAGGGATAAATCCAGCAGCTTCCGCAGGAGAACCCGCGCGGACCGTCAGTACAGTCGTGTTAAATAGAAGCCCCGATGAAACGATGCTGCTATTACCTACTATCGCCCCGCCACCGTATGCTGCTTGCTGGGAGGGTGGTCGAGGGGGTGGACAATTATTGTAAAGCGACGATCCGACGTCGACAGCTACGATTTCGAGACCGAGGCTTCCGGATGAATGCAAAGTAGAAGGAGCTGTCGAGCTACAGGGCTTTGACGAGGTTGACAAGGCAGAAGACGAGCGGCAGTCTCCCGCACCGGCGGTTTCCTGAGGACATCGCTTGACTAGCAAGGAGAGTTGTTGCCACTCCGTAGTGCTCGCCCCATCATAGGTCTGCTCGAGAATCGCTGGATCAGGTGCGGCCCGATCATCATCACCAGACGACGACGAAGACAAAGAAGAAGAAGATGATTTACAATGATTTTCATTCAAAATACCGCCACCCTCGCTGTTGCAAAGAGCCGCCTTGATAACAGCCACAGCAGCGTCCAGATAATCCTCGAATACTACTACCATATCCTTCCTTTCCCAAGTGATTTCTGAAACCGAATCGTTTCGGCACCATCGCACTTGCACCTCACGAACCGTACCGCGGCCATTACCACCGCTACCGCCAACGGACTGCTGCTCTCCTCGATAAATCAAACGCTCTCGCTCTCCAAGGATCGCCGCAACACCATACAAGTTCAGCCGTTCAACAACGGTTTGTTGCAGTTCTGCCTTCGCAACTGCTGCCGAAGCCATCTTCTCAATAGCACTTTCTGATCGTCCAGTCCTCTCCTGGGCCGTTGCCGCAGTAGGTTCAGTGCGCAAGACGGAAGGCAACGGAGCAGCCATAGGACAGCGACTGGTTGCTTGCATTTCCGCACTTTGATCAAATTGATCACGGGCCTCTAATTTGCTCGCAGACTCTTCTACCGCGCGCTTCGCTGCACTGCGCAAATCCGTCAGGCGCCGATAAGTCTCTTCCCAGAGCATGCAATTCACCGAATCTTCCACCGTCTTGGTCACGACAGCACCGCTCGACCTGCAATGGCCGGCGCCACCCCCCCCCTGCTCTACCCTCATCGCCGACAAGGCCATCGCCTGGCGCACTCCGCCTTTGGGAGCTGTTGTTGGATCGACTATGGGATCCCATCACCCGTTGACGAGCCTTCACCCGTTGACGAGCCTTCAAAATCTGCTCCTGCGTAAGTGTAACCGGCACGAGCGCGAACCCGATAGGCTGCATAGTTATATTCTTGGCGAGGCCAAGCGAGGAGAACGACACATAGGAAAGGGGAGCACCCCCAACTTCTTCTTTGTTGCCAATTTTACCATGCTTTGCTGCCCTGCCACTATCATGCTCGTCGATGGCGGTTGCACCGTCGGCGGCGCCGCCATACGCCTTTTCGCTAATACCACCACAGTGCGAGGACAAGGGTGCAGGTGACAAACACAGTTGCCTCACTGGCCTGGCAGCCAACGCGGTCCTAGCGGCAGCTGGGGCTGTGGCATCAGGGAAGCGGCAGTGACACGCGGCCATTTCCGCCAATTCCATCTCTTCGAAGTCGCCTGCGAAATGCGCCAACGTGCCCCAGAAAAAACAACAAAGGAATCGCGCAAGCGTGGCGCCGATGTTAGTAGGCGCTGTTGCAGGGCAAAAGAAACTCTACATTCGACATTACTCACCATCATCATAAAAAATACCGAAGAACGGCGCGTCCCACCACATCACCTTGCCGACAAAGCTACCAAGCCACTTCTGATTGGATGCCCGCTCGTCGAGGCTGAAAGTCTTCACCAGCTTGGCCACGCCCAATTCTACACCAAATATCATCGCGCCCACCACATTAACGCGCCCAGTCGCAGTCGCTGTCGCCACCCTGGGCCCGGCACCAGCACCGCTTTCGTCATCATCGCTGCTCGTGGAATCAGAATCAGAGGACTCGGACTCGGACTCCGAGGCTAAGTTGTCGTACTCGGATAACTGCGACAACAGCGAGGGTCGGTTGCTCCTTGCCCAGAGCCGAAGCGCCTTCTTCGCTGAAGCAATCCTTTCGTTTACTGTGAGGTGGAAATTGCTCCGATAGTCGACGACGCCGCCCGCATACCTAGCATCACATATTGAAATTGCGACAAGAATCGGAAACAGAAAACTTAAAGGAAAGCAGGATAGCGTATATTTTCCAGCCCGCCTCCTTTCCAAACACTTCAAGAATGATCCCCGCGTAAGCCACCCCCCGCCTTACATACCCTGCTTCAGGCAGCAAAAATCCGAGCTCCTCCACCATGTGCTTCCGCTCGTCTTTACTCAAGTTCGCGAAGTGACGGTTTGTGTAATAAACAAGGGTGTACCGATGGCCTCCATCCCATGGGAAAGTACAATGGGGAACGGCCCCATAGAAGCGCTGCCACCGTCGGCGCACATCGACCGCACCAAGGTCGTGCGTCCAGAGCTCGCCACCAGGACCAGACCAGTCGCCCAGCGCGATGATGTATGATGGGCCCAGGTTGTAACTGTCCGTGTGCCTATTCATATATTAATTAAAAGGCACACTGGGATGAATAAACTCATGAACTCTCTTCACTTGTTTGAGCCCGTGTTTTCCGCTTCACCCCCTCACCACCCTACTTACATGGCAGTTGCAAAGTCCTTATTGATCTGGATGGCATTAAAGCGAAACGAAGCGTCCGGAATGGTCGCACGTCCCAAAGCTACAAGGAGACGCGTCAGGTTTGGACGGCAGCGAGACGCCTCAGCAACCTGAATACCGCCTGCCTTGCGCGCTGGGCTCGCGCCTGTGCAGATGGAGCGGATCACCTGGTCAGATGACCGGCGGACATTATCACGGCTATCTGTGCTCCTGATGTAAATCTCTTCAAGCCTCGCCGTAATTGCATCAAACGACAGGAAATCCACACCTTCGCTTTGCGACGACGGCTGCTGCGCACGAATACCAACTGATGCGTTATCCAGCCCTGTTTCGTGGGGCGGAGGAGATTCGGAAGGCTGCTGCTGCTGCGGCGGCGGCTTCCACTGACCAAAACGTGCCTGGGAGAGCATTGCGGCTGCAGTTTCCGGAGGTGCTTCCGCGAGGGCTCGCGTAAAAAAAACAGGAAAGTAGTCATCTGCCAAGTCTAGGGGCTGACCCAACCCATCTCCACCACCACCAACCTCGTCGTCGCTGTCTCGGCCATCGTCGTCCTCGTGGTCACCATCGTCGTCCTCGTGGTCGCGAGATGAGTACGACAGGCGTGCTGAGCGCCTCACCCTCCACGGCGTTCCGTCGCAGCTTCCCATTACGTACGCAGACCGCTTCTTTCGCGAATTTGACCATAATGATGACGACGATGAGGAGGAGGTGGAGGCTGAGGAGATTGAGGAGGAGGAGGAGGAGGAGGAGGAGGAGGAGGAGGAGGAGGAGGAGGAGACATCTTCAAACGACATTCCGTTCCAGTTTTCCATTACGATGGGAGACCGCCTCTTTCGCGAATTTGACCGTAATGATGACGACGAGGACGACGAGGAGGAGGAGGAGGAGAAGGAGGAGGAGGAGGACACATGATGAAGTGCTAGAGATAATTGGTAGGGAATCAAGGATGACGACGACGAAGAGGACGATGCGCCTGGGACATGGTTTTCGTGAAGTTAAAAGGATTACTTCAACACGATTGATTTCGGCGATGGAAAGGAAAATAGTGGGCCAGGGCTGGTCACAAGTTTGATTTTTGATACATGTAGCTGTTAAAAATACTAGGAATTCCTTTACTTAATGTTCGTATTTGTTTTTTGTTTGTTATTTTCCTACCTATGTGGGACAGCCAGGTCCGCCCTTTCGGACGGCGGGCCCGGCCAGCTCTGGGGTGCTGTGGCACGGCGGCCCCTGGTGCCCCCTATGGAAAACGCCCCCAGACAGACAGAATGCGACCCCACCGGACGGGCTCGCCGAGGCACTGCGCGATAATAAGTTTGGGCCCGCAAAATCTGCCCCGTCGACGCAAACTGTGCCACGTCGGTCATAGGAAAGCCGAAATTGACATCAGAAGCCCCTTCGTGATGTCGCTTTATTCTCGCATGCATGCATGCAGGTCTTCGTGGTACTCGCCGACCACTTTCCAAGAGCATGTCGCCCATGCTGTGGTTGCCCTTCTCCACGATCTTTTGGCAAGGCTTGTGCGACGACGGTTCGTCGTCGCTGGGTCTGTGCGAACAACCCCCCCTTTTTGATAAAAAAATGAACCCCCCCCCCCCTCCCAAAACCTGTTTGAAGGAAAGGGGGGCCTTTATCGATAAAAAAATTTCACTTTTGCGGTGGCTATGGCTATTTCCCTTTCTTTTTTTTCCTTTTTTTTTCCAATTTTTTTTCTCCCTTTTACCCATAGTCATACAATTTTCTGAAGAGAAGTTGAGACGCCACGTATGTTAAAACTTTATTAGTCCAATTTGCCCCTTTACTATTAATCAGCAACTCATATAGAGACCTGGGTCACCGGCTAGCCTTTGGAGGATAGCTTTGCGCACTTTATCCTTAGGGCCTTCTAGTCACTAGTTGTTTCGCCCTTTCTCCTCCAGGAGTGCCATCGCGTCCCAAAAACCAAAGACCAGCAGATCCAAATGGGCATTTTTGAGCTGAATCTCACTTTGGCAGTGGTTTACTGGTTTATCATTAATAGCTGCAAGCGGCCCAATGTCATTTTGGGGAGTTTGGGTTTTCCCTAAGCTATGGGAGGACAGAAAGGAATTAAAAAACCATAAAAGAAACAATGGATGCGGAACGCCGCGGGTCAACCTAGAGAGACCCTTCATCTTTGGTGTTTTACGCCCATTAAACCGACCCCGCATGAGCTAGTCTAGTCTAGTTTATACTCCCCCCATTTGTCACAAAAAGGTAAAGCCGCGCGCAATTGGCTCGCTCTTTCTGTGAAAACATCACCAAACAAACTGCCTGAGCTCCTCATAAATCTTTTGAGCTCTCAAGGTCCCCAGCTGCTGGGCGCCACGCTGTCGACTCTTCTGCGTGCAGTTCACCCCGGCACAATCGCGATGACTGATTTCCGGCGGGGGCTGAGGCCCAGGGTGGTCACTCACCACCACCCTGGGGATCTCTGAACCCTACATGTGATAAGTAGTTCGGATGAACTTAAAGTGACAGGACACGGCATTACGAGTCAATCCCGCGTATCCTGAGAAGGGCGACGAGCACTTTGTCGCTATCAGGCCGAGTGCAAACGAAAGCACTTGGCGGTTCAAGTAGCCCCCACACTTATCGTGCTCCGGTGAAAGAGCCATGCTTGGTTAATACTGCCATGCTCCACAGTTCCTGGTCCTTGGTTCTTAAGTTCTCACATCCACGTCCGATGATTAACCCCAAGCCAGTACCCTCCCATCTTACTGCGCTTCAACTCGTAGTTAGATAGTCATAATAGTGTAGCCATAATAGTATATACCGTCGAAGTCGCACTGCCCGCGACTCCTTCCACAATTTCCTCGGGAGAGAGCGGCACACTCAGGCCGCCGCTCTCAATTCTCTTTGACCCCCCGCATGAGCATATTCCCTTAGGTTTTTATTACCCTAAAAATTTTCCATGCGGGTTTTGCCAGGTTCAGCCTTTCTCCCGGTCAGGATTGGTAAGTAGGCTATGGGTGACTTGACTAGGCGAGTTTACCCCTTCAAAATTTTACGTTTTTGGTCATATTTTTGGGAGATCAAAATCACAGAAAAGCACTCCTATCACGCCCTTCCTCTTTGAGTGTCATCTTTCATTTTTTAGGGAGAGAAAGATCCACGTTCATGGCTACAGTGTCCCTTCAATGACTACTCTTCTCTCCATCCTCTTTCTTGGGGTTCTTCTCCTTTCTCTTCCTCGGGGCACGCTTGGTTTCGTCCCGATGAGACTGATCACTTCTTCGAAATCATTCTCACCGCTCCTGCAGCTGCCATTGCACGATATGCAGAATCCCATGGAAGGTTTTGCCCGTGCCCCGCTGGTGACGTCAATCTCGGGCGGGGCACAATTCAACGAGACGGTGGAATCCATTGGTCCGGGCGAGCTCCTAGTGATTAAATTTTTCGCGCCATGGTGCCGTGCTTGTAAGGGGCTCGAACCCAAATTCAAGCGCATGGCCATGCAGATTGGTGACTCGCAACAACAGCAGCATCCGACGATTCGCTTCATGCAGCTGGACTGGGAAGAAAATCGCTTGTTCTGCAAAGCTATTGGGGTATCCGCCCTACCTTTGGTCAAGATGTACACTGCCGAGGGCGAGGTAGAAAGCTTTCCGTGCGGGCCTAAGAAAATTGAGCTTCTCAAAGCGAAGCTGGACGAATGGACAGTTAAACTTGGCTCTTCGTACACGCCACCTCTCGACGACATCTCCGGGCAGGCGACACCTGCGTTACCCCCCCCCCCCCTCCTCGTTGTCACCTATGTCCCCATCGTTGTCACTGCCGATGCACACTGAGATGAAATCGGACATTCCATATACGTCGGGTTTTGCTCGAGCGCTCGAATTAGCATCGAGCAAAAAGTCTAATGCTTCCGTGGTACGGCGTTTAAGTAACCGTTCTATCGACGTGCCATCTCTTCGCCAGACAGACTCTTCATTCGATTTTGAGCGGGAAACTTTAACCGGGATCGGTGCAGGCGGCTACAGCTACAATGTCAAAGCAGATGCGGCGATGAAAAACGGCTACTACACATCCTCACTGATGCACGCAACCAGCGAAGTACTCCGTCCCCAAGACAATGAAAGATTCCAACGCGAACGGCGACGTGGTGGGAGTGGCGGCAGGATGAGCGCCTTTGCTGTGGATTTGCGACGAATAAATGGCCAGACACTTGGCAAGGCATGTGAAGCCCTCTTCGGCCATCTATCCAGAGACGCTCTGGTATGATGGATTGTACCGTGCGATGTGCCTTGTTCCCGTCTGAATGCGCAACTTTTGCTTCAAATAGGATTGCCTTGTTTCCAGGGCAATTATTACGACGTATGAGGAAGGCGAAGTCATAATCGAGCAGGGGGACAAAGGCCACCGCTTTTTCGTGGTCATGGAGGGCGAGTGCGATGTATTTGTGCGCCAGGGTTATGGTGAATTTGCTGAACGCACGCACTGGGGTGTACCCGTGTCGCGCAAGCTGGCGGGTTCTTACTTTGGAGAGAGGTAACTTGGCTATCTCCTGCATTCGACCTTTGCCTCTTAATTTTATTTCTTCGACCATGAATGTGCTCTGGATGATTCACGGCACATGGAGATCGCTCATGACGGGTCGGCCGCGCTCGGCGTCCATCGCAGCCTCTTCGGACGTTGTCAAGTGCCTTACCATTTCCCACGACGCCTTAATTGCAGCGGACGCTGAAACGGTGCGGCTTTAGCGTTGGAAAATGTAGCTCAGCAAATTTTTAGATTTTACTGCCTCTCATCGTGTTGTGTGTGTGCGGCAGTGGCGATCTGAAGCGAACGTCGATTTCGGAGAGCTCCTTGAGTCTTCCTCCCCATCATCAGTAAACCCCCCGGTAGAAACGAGGAAGTCAAAGGTGCACACGAACGGCATCGGGCGTGTCGACGAGGTGCCGACAATCGTACGGTTCAAGCTCCTCAAGCAGGCCGTGCGAGCGTTCGAGCATGCTTCGAAGCGCACCCTTGAGTCTTGGGGGGACGAGGAAGCGTCCCAGTTTTACAATTCACTTGTGATGCACCTTTCTGAGGCGCAGCGAGCAGAATTTAGATTGTCGTTCGCTTTGCTTGACCATGATAGCAACGGCGAGGTCGAATCCTGGGAGCTGGCGAAAGCCCTCGCTATTTTCGTAAGTATTCACGGTTTTCTCCACTTGCAGAATTGTTGTGTAACTGCCTGTTGATGTCGCCAGGCCCAGGAAGGCACCAAAGGATATAAACCCAGCGAGGCTCAGCTCGCCGATATGATCAACAAAGCCAATCCGTCGGTCGATGGTAACACAGTTCTCTATGAAGAGGACTTCATCGCAATGATGGCGGAGGCCGAGTACAGCGCCTTCTTCCGCGATGCCTTTTCACTGCTCGACAAAAAGGGCTTCGGATGGGTTGAAGCGGGAAAGGTCGCGGAGATTCTAAACGAGTTGAAAATCGATAGCGGCATGATGGACGCAGCAATGGCACAGTTCGGTGTTGATTCTGATGGGCACATTTTATATGAAACATTCGTCGATCTCCTCATGAGCACCTCGCATGCTGCAACGGAAGATCAGGCAGGGGCCAGTGGATAATTCATAATTTGTAGTGATTGATGGGGCCTGAAATGGTGTGTCGGTGTGTAAGAGTGTTCTAGGAAAAATTCCGGATAATTTTTCTAAATCGAGAAGCGAGAGCAACCGGAGAAAACCCCGAGTCAAATAGATAGTCAAATCCGCTCTCTTTTAGTTGCAAAATCAGTTCCTTGTGTCCTTTGTGCAAAGCAGGTCCCACGTCAGCAGGAAGTTTTGGTTTTGGATTTTTAGCGAGAGTAACATGATTCAGATCATTCACACCCACTCTCAATTTCCCAATTGTGATCTGTGATCAAATTGGCCAATTCATTTCACTCTCAAATTTTTAATTCAATTTTTAGTTCTTTTCTCCCGTGACTCTGTGAATTTCTGTTTCGGATCTTCCTCTCTTCTGTATTTGATTGGAAAATTCTGATTTCTGATATCTCCACTTCTCTGTCTTCTCCTCCTGCTGTCCCCTCTTTCCCCTCGTCGTGTTTATTTTGCCATCCGACGACCAAAAGGGGCTGAACGAACGAGGTGAAGGGGGGGCTTTGACGCCGCTCCGCCCCATGGTCAAAGATTTTCCTCAATCATTGGATGAAACCTAGTAAAACTCCTCATATCAGGTTTTTTAATAAGGTCGCACCCTACGTATCTTTTTCCTACCCAATTTTTTAATCTTTCTGAAAAAACGTTTTCTGATTTCACCCGCTGTGTCTCGCCATTGGGGCCAATGATAAAAGTTAAGGGCGCGATGGCACGGTTCAGAAGCATCTGATTGGCGCACAGCCAACAATCAGTACCATCCGCCTTGATGAAGTGAAGTTATGGCCCTTCAAAGATTTAAGTCAAACTTTTTTTCAAAATCCGAGGCATCGCGGGAATCGATGCGCAGAGCGACCTTAACCCCCCCATACCACCACACAAGCGGCCGCCCCTTCGAGACATACAACCAGATAACCCAAAACACACAAAATCGAGCACTAATGGCGCTTGAAAAGTTATCTAGAGGCGCACAAGCAAAAATATTCCGGGCGTCTGAGGGAAAATTTAGCTCGGACAACACGGCCCGCTGTCTCTTGAAGGCCGCCCTCCTGCCCCATTCTGAACAAGAGTCGCCGATAATACATATCAAAAAACGCCTCAAGCAGCAGAACATCCCCCCCCAGGCCCTTTGTCGATCATGAGGAGTGGAGACGCGAGAGCAAATTCAAGGTGTAAAACGCAAAAAAAATGCATTTCGCTCTTCTGTCGCCCCATGGACGTCTTTGGTCACCATACTTCGTTAAGTTCCCCGCAAATACAGGTCAGGCAACTCAAAAACACGCGAATCGAGTACTAATGGGCCCGTCGTCGATCGTGAGACGCGGGGCGAGATTCCGAAAAACGTGATATGCGCAATTCCGAAAATAGTTAAGATCAAATCTAGTTAACAAATACTATACTTTACTAGACAAATGGATCTTAATTAGTAAAGTATTAGTATTCCGCTCCTAAGACTCAATCAAATTTTGGGGTCGACCTTAATAATTTCCTAGTTCCAAACCAACCCCCAAAAGACTAATTGATGGTTGATCAGTGGCACCACAACCTCAAGATCCAAAAAATCGAAACCGAACCGGGGATCGGCTAAATTTAAAACTAAACTTAGAATTAAACTTATCTAAGGTTTAAGTATAATTTTACTAAGTTTAGGGTTTTAAGGCTAATATATGAGGTCCCAATTTTTAAGTATAAGGCTAAGTTTATTCTTCCAATTAACCTTTATACTTACCCTATAAAGTTAAGCAATTTACCTTGAATATGTAGAAATTAGTAGGAAATATATCTACTACCTCCAACTCAACTAGGAAAGAATGGACCGAACACACTAGCGAGGAAGGGGGGCGCAATGATGACTTCCGATGCTAGGTTTTTCTATCGAAAAATCGAATATAGGTCCCAGAAAGAATTCCCCTTAATTTTCTCCGAGCTCTGGTGATCTTGTTATCGTATTAGAAACGCTGATATGCACCAAAGGATCACCAAATCACTGAATACCAGCAAATAATTCATTGGACTTCATCGAATCGGAAGTCACCTTCAACCGATGCGGATGTAGACTGTGAGGTAGCGACGTGAAGCCCTGCTCCCAAGGAAAATTTGGATACCTCATACGCCACCGTCGTGGCCGTTGAGGGCATGCTACAGTTGCAAACGCTCATTTTCCGGGAAATGGCTTACTTTCACCTAAGGAAATTGAAATCATCTCTTTTGGTTATTCGACTATAACTTTGGACCATGCAGGAGTTTTCTAGCCAATTTTGGGTTTTTGCTGGGTGACACTCCGCGGGCTTTTCAAAACTATCAAGTTTTTTACTAGAAATTTTGTCCTTTTCCCCCCGTCAAAAATGGTGAAAAAGTTGACAGGCCTTTTGCTTTCGACAACAGGCCTTTTGCTTTCGACGGGCTTTGCATCATCCTTCACGGCCGTTGCTTCGCTAGCTGAAGTGGCTACACAGCGCCGCGCAAGAAAACAAGTAGCTTCGAGGGGTATGTTGACTTTCGGTGTGCAACACGGTTCTGGGAGCGATTTCAGCGCGGGCAACTTATCGGCTGTAGCACCTGCAGGGTTGACGCCGGGAGATCGCATGATCCTTGGGGGTGTGGCATCCATCGGGCTTGTAGAGACTGGGTACATCAATGCCGTTAAGTTCGGGCTCATCGGTCGAGGCGATGGTCTCTTATGTGCAGGCAGTGGAGTTACGTGTGGTAAAGTACTGAACGGGCCGTGGGCTCAGGTGCTGGGCTTTCCTCTGACTTTGCCCGGGATGATTAGTTATGGTGCGGTCATAGCATTGGCGGTTGCCCCGCAGATCGCGGTTTTCTTTCCCTGGCAGAGCGAAGATGGTCGAGGCATTCAAAGTTGCTGCGACGATCGTCCAAAGAAATGCTGTGGCACCTTTGACCCTCTTCAGGACTTGACCCAGAAGGGGCTGCTTGCATTGACAACATCCATGGCCGTATTTTCGGGTTATCTGATGGTTCTACTGGCTTTCAAGATCCACGCAAACTGCCCTTGGTGCCTTCTCTCCGCTGCTCTTTCGGTGAGCCTTGGTGGCTTCACCTGGGCGAAAATGCTCGTATCTCGACCCGGACTCGGACGAAACGCGCGAGGGCAAGTGCCCGCAAACAGCCAGCACGTATATATCGTGGGCATCTCGGCGTTTGCAACAATGCTTGCTGCCACTATGGTATACTTTCTCTGCGCTGCTGAGGTGGCAATTGCGGAGACGCAGATGTCGTTGGGAGGGGATACGATCGACCACGCCCTGTATGCCGCGCCGCCTGTGACACGGCAGTCGTCGGCGCGTGAGATTGCTGTTGCAAAGGCGCTACAGGCCAAAGGGGTAAAAATGTATGGCGCATATTGGTGCTCCCATTGCCTTAGTCAGAAGCAGCTCCTGGGAAAGGAGGCTATGCGGTTTGTGGATTACGTGGAATGTGCCGAGGACGGCAAAGTGTCGCAGGCTGGCCTTTGCCGGGCAAGAAAAATTCCGGGTTACCCGACCTGGGAGATCGATGGGGAGCTACACGCCGGCGAAATGTCGATCGAAGAGCTCGAGGATTTCCTCGGCCTTAATGACCAAGCGCGTGCCCGGTGAATCTTCAAGTGTGGTGTTCGATGAAGCTTTTGATGACGATGATGGATTAGGGAAAGGCGATGCGCCGGTGGATTTGTCGGCTCCTGCCTTGAGATGGAGCGGCGGATGCGGCAGCAAGTAGACGACCACAAACACAAAAAAAAACGTGCAATATTGTAGGCCATAGAAGATAGAAGCTTCGTTGGGGCGCGCGCGTTTTGCTTCCGGAGGGGGCAAGCCGGTTTCGATTTTTGGTATCTTGCGGTGGTGCCAAAAAAAAGGGGCGCCGGAGGATAAATAATTCAATTAGATAAATAACCCCCTGAATCACTTTTATGGCGATGTGAACGAGTCAACCACCTCCCCCTCCGTCTCCCTCTCCGAGCTCCTGGAAGAGCTCCATCAAAGTTAAAGTACAAAGGGGCCTCGCGCAAGCGGCCTCCGACGCCCCTAAAAAAAAGCAAAATAGGTGGTGATGCCATCAATTTTTCTTTTTGGATTTATGAATTTGTTAGGATTTTCTAGATCAAAATGGATTTTTTTAAAATTGGGGATCTCATAATTGAATTTTCCTCGAGATCCAAATTATGGACCGAAGCAACAGTCGGGTCCAATTTTTTGTTGAAAATAGTTGGAGCAGAAAGTTTTATTGTATTCGATTTTCTGAAACTTTCAACTCTTAATTTTTGTTACAGGGAGGATACATAGTTGCAGACTGTAACTCTTTTCTTTATTTGGCTGAATTTTGAAGTTCACTTTTGTTCATCGAGTTCATCGACTTCACGGTTCGAATAGTGGGTTTCCTGGTAATACACGGATGGTATTCGAACGGAGAAGGCCACTATACATCCAATTCCGAGGTCCGAGCGAGTTCATGGTCGAATTTTACAAAAACCAAAATCTTTGTCTTTCATCGGCCTACCCAGGGAGTGGGTTTTTTGCCTATTTCGGATTACTGCTAGGCCCTCAAAGTGGTTTTTTTTCCTCATCTTAGTTAAGTTCTATTTTATAAAATCAATCATTTGTCTATCAGAAATATTCTATTCTTGTGGGATAAATGGCAAAATTTAGCCGTATATGGGGTACCCTATGGCGAGCTCTCAGATGCCAGGTGGGAAAAACCCGGAAAACCCGCGGGGTTTCTCCGGCACTGTAGGCACTGTGTGGAGTATAAAACAAAAAAGGCTGCCACAACCCAAATCTCTCCAATCACACCACCTTCCGCAACACCATCTGATATCTAACCCACTTCGCCTCCATATCCCTCGACATATCCCACATATCCCCATGCCCCATTCTTCCATCCGCACTTCTGCACACTTCCATCCACGATACTCCAATAACATTCCACCATCTCCACCTCTTCCACTTCACCTCTTTGCTGCCTCAAAATAAGCTCGCGTTTCGTCGCCGCCACCCTTCGTAAATCAAAAGAAAAAAGACCGAAGCATATGACACTACCCGTATAGACGCAGACCACAGAGACAAGCACCTGTGGCCATCATGCTTGTTGTGCTCACCCTGACACGTGGGACAATCTCCCTATCTCTATTATTCCAGCCACTCCACACCAAACATTTCTGCTCTTACAAAATCCGAGTTCGAATGGCGATAAGGAAAGGTCTCATAAAGTGGCACTTCAGTTCTTTTTGTTCCTTAACAAACTCACGCGGTTCTGAAACCTAACTCAACGAGGAGGGAGAGAGAAGCAAGGTCACCGGGGGGAGTGGTGGCAATATTGGATGTGTAACGGTACGTACTCCATAAATTGGCATTTTTCGAATTCGTGACGTTCGTGGCCGCATTCCCACGGTAAGAACATGGAATGGTAGCGACAGCTTCGGAAGTGAATGGCCACAACAATAAAACAGTGAGCGCGCCTCTGGAATCGTGGCGAGAAGGCAACGTATCGTCTCTCACCTGTTGAGTGGGATCAGCAGAGCCGCGCAGGAGTCGCGGAGTGCTACATCCAGCTTCGAGTTATCCATCTCTTCTTGTGTCGCTTGTTTCGGAGCTGTAAAACCCATGATGACAATGAAAAGTGGAGAAGAAGACAGTGGTGGGTGATCGACTCTTCTCGTCCTCACAGATCGCGGTCGGAAATAGAATATTTATAACATTTATTATTAATAACACCTCCTCCTATTTTGTGATTTTACTAGGAGGGGGGGGGGGGGTAGGTCACTCTAATTAGATCTTTTTCTAGCAGAACTGAAATACATCCTCCGGACCGGGTTTCAGCTCGTACAGTAGCGTAGCGACCCCTCGACTTTTTTGGTACAAAAAACTAAGAGGCTCTATTTAGAGTGGGGGGTAGGTGGGTTATTTAATAAAAAAATACTAGTTTCTGATAGGCTATATACGGGGTTAGGCTAAGCCGTCATGTCCCCTCGCCTCCTGCCGTTATCTCCCCCGTCGGTGCGCATGTTTTCACCCCAACTCATGGTGAACGACTAACAATTACCCGAGCAAAATCATGATCCCCCCTTTTTATAGATCTGATCTCTATTAGAAAGAACTTTTTTATAATCCTAATCCTAAAATCCAATAATTTAACAACAAAGACCAGAATTTGCGCCTCAAAAGGCCGCCATGAGCGGGGAGTTCGGCGCTGCGCGTTTGTGGTTTTCTTAACGAGGTCTGATACTCGCGATATCCAACGAGAAAACCGGGGTTCAGGGACCTTAATTTCCGGTGCTCCGGCCTCCGCCGCCCTTACATCACCGGTGCTCTTTTGCGACTGCGACTTCAGAATGTAGAGCCGCTTTTCGATCGTTGCCCTCCGGAATCAGAACAGAGGATCCCCCGCCCGCTTGTGCAGAGCACCACCACTCTCCCAAGTTCGCCAACTCAGGACGCAACTGACCTCGGCGCTCCTTCATTGCGCTCTGGCAACATTGCCATCGGCAATGCCAAAGAATGTAGCGACGGCGCTTGTGATAATACCCGTACAAAACCCTGACGCCAGCACCATACGAGGTGACCGGGTTGGCAAACCTGCGCAGGCGCCCGCAGCCACGCCGCCGACCTTCGCAGGCATTTTGGGGTTACGGTATCATTAGGTTATTCAAATCCACATCCGGGAACGGTCTACCGAGCGTTGTTGACTCACCAGGGGGTTGACGAAGTCGTGCCTGCCGCGGAACACCTCGCAACTACAGTTGATCACATTATATATCCCTAAGAAAAGTCCGAAGCCGATGGCTGAGCGGGCCATGGAAGCTCCGACTGTTGAAGCGGCCGTTGCACTCGACGCCAAACTTGCTGCAACGTTGCGAAGAAACGCAGGCCGCCTCTTCGCCAGGAACGGCTGCTGCAATGTTGCCCATCGTCTTGCCCCTGCAACACTATCCGTGCGGCGTGCTGAAGCAAAGGAATCGAAGATAGCGCCCCAAGCGATACCGATTATAACTCCACGTGCTGCGCCGTCGGCTCCCTTTGAACCGCAATGGCTGGAAGGCATTGAAAAAAAATGGGAATTCCGATAAAATAAAAAGCCGATTTTTGGGGGGGGGCAGGCAAAAAAGAAACCCTGTCTACCAAACACGATTAAATTGACCAGGGTCTTGTATCTCTAACTTTTGACTAGGTTCCTATGAACTTTTCTAGTAAAAAATTTGATAGTTTTGAAAATCCCGCGGAGTTTCACCCAGCAAAAACCCAAAATTGGCTAGAAAACTCCTGCATGGTCCCAAAGTTATAGTCGAATTACCAAAAGAGATGATTTCAATTTCCTTAGGTGAAAGTAAGCCATTTCCCGGAAAATGAGCGTTTGCAACTGTAGCATGCCCTCGACGGCCACGACGGTGGCGTGTGAGGTATCCAAATTTTCCTTGGGAGTAGGGCTTCACGTCGCTACCTCACAGTCTACATCCGCATCGGTTGAAGGTGACTTCCGATTCGATGAAGTCCAGGGGATTATTTGCTGACATTCAGCTCATTCGCGATCCTTTGGTACATATCGGCGTTCTTAATACGAAAACAAGATCACCATACCTCGGAGAAAAAACCTAGGGGAATTCGTCCTGGGACCTATATTCGATGTTGCGATAGAAAAACCTAGGATCTGAAGTCATCATTGCGCCCCACTTCCTCGCTAGGGTGATCGGTCGAATTAATCGTGAGGCTTACAAACAAGGGAAACAATTCCTAGAGTGCATATTTGCATAAGAATGTACAAAGGAGCTGTTATCTAGATTTTATTAGAACACTTTTGATTTTTCTAGGAAATTTCTATACTAGCTAGTAATAGTTGAAAGATTTTTATTGGAAATCGCGTTATTCCTATGTTTTAATCTAAGCCACCGCGGATCAGACAAAAGTGAAAATATGCACAAATTTTTACTAGTGATCCTTCTACTAGTAGCGATTCCCCAAATGACGACCCCCCGATTCCCAGACAGAAAATTGTTTTGGAACTACTACGTACTGGAGCGCCAAGCCATTTCCTAAAAAGCCAACTCCTAAGGCCGTTTTTGGAAAACGATTCGTTGTTTAGACTTCCTTAGGGCAATCGTGGGAATTTCTACTTCCTAAGTTAATTAGTTGGATATATATAACATATTTTTTGGTATAAAAAAGGGTAATTTAGAGGAAATTTAGGCGAAAAACTAAGAAATTGGAAAAGCATACTTTGCTGCCATTTCCTAAGGAGGAGTTTAGGAAAACGATTTGTTTGTTTGGACTTCCTAAGGCAAATATAGGATCCAGTAGTATATCGAGGCGGTGCACGGCCCAAAGCGGCGAAGGGGGAGGTGATGGCTGCCATGAGCGACCAGGCAAAGCCTGAGGCAAGCCAGAGGCAAGCCTGGTAATATGGATCCAATTTATTGGCAGGGCTTGGGCCACCCCTAATTTTCAAAAAATCATCAAATCTAAAATCGGAGTTACGCATAGAATTAATTGGCACTAGAAGGGCCAAAATCCGTGATCTTTTATTTATTCTTTTCCACGATAGGATCTTTGGATCTATTGTTAATGGCTCAGGGGCTTATTTAATTTTCTCTTTTTGCGACAACTGTAATATGTTTTGACCGCGGCCTTGTCCCACTTTGATTATTGCCACATTTTGGATTTTGGAAGTATTTGCTGTGCCGGTGGTGACGCAGCCTGTGTTGTCGGCTTTTGTGATGGCGGCTGCGCTTGGTCTTCTGAGAGTCCGAAGGGCTGGCGGACTCAGATCTGGTGAACCCCTAGAGAAGACGGTGCATCTTCTTGATTTTCTCCTATGTGAGTAACGGCGCTGCCGCCATGTTCTCCGACAAACCATAAACCCCCTAATAGAAAAGACTCTAAATTGAAACTGAAACTGAATTTTAAAAATATATCAAAAGCCCGGCAGACGAAGGAGTTTCGCCAAGGAAGATTTCTGGCGTCCGGCTTCAAACCCCCGAGTAGTTTTGCGCCGCAAGAAAATTAGGCTCAATTTCTCGATCAGCAGCTCTAGTAAGCAGGTCAAAAATAAAAAGTGCACACGCGTCTGCATCCCCAAAGGCTCAATTTCTCTCTTTTGTATAACCTGTCTGGTCGATTTGGGGCGGACGGAATCTTAGCTAAATTCAACCATGTTGACACCTGGCACGCTATTGGCAGGCTTGGTAGAAAGAAAACGAGCTCCCTTGCCCGACGGATCATTACAGCAGTTGGTCAATCACAGCATCAACAAGCAGGTCCATAGAAAGGCTCTCACTCTCGAAGCCGACGAAAAGGAAGGAGACAAACGAGCGGCAAACATTTGGAAGAACGCTGCTGCGAGCTCGGAGTCACACGAGAAACGGGGCCGCGACTGCTGCAGGACTCCAAACGGGAGGGAAACCTCCAGGATTTCTGGGAAACATTGAAGACAGAGCCGTCACCTGAGAAGCGTCCTGAGACGGGCACGGGAACACTCGATCGCAGTTCGACACCTCCACGACGAAAGACCAGGGGAGATTCAGCGGGACTGCTAGAGATCAGAAACGCCCTCGAAAGAGAGCAACGCAAGCTCGCGCGTAAGAGGCGGAAGGAGGAGTCCAAGAAGGCACTCACGGTTGGCTCGGATGAGGAAGGTATGTGTGACAGCGATGAAGTGATTGCTCGGCATTACAGGAGGACGAGGAGCAGTCACAAATGAGCGCAATTATTTGTGGTTAAAGAGGTGCGAAGGACGCAGCGAGTCAATGGGCAGAAGCGACTCCTGATGAGGGAAATGCAGCAGGAAAACCAGACCAATATTCGCCTGATCATGTAGCGTCGATGCCACCACTCAAAGCGTTGAAGAACCCATTTTTGCTCCGCGACAAGCACCTTTTACGCTCGAATCTCAATAAAGTTCCTGGGGTGAAGATGACAAAGCTTGCGCCGTCGAGCAGCCTAAAAGAAGCAGCGAAGTCCGAGAACCCCCCCAGAGAGAAGGGAGAGCGTAGAGTAAAGTCAGCGCAAGTTGGTAGTAGATATGCTAAGAGAAAGGCTGTGGTTCCCACAAATTGGCCACGCGACCGGGACCTCGAGAGAATGTTGCATGGGAAGAGGAAAGATGCCCCCCCTTTGACTGAATGCCCCCCTCTGGAGTTCCAGAAAAGGGCGCCCGTATTGGCTGTCAGCAAGACCAGGAATATTGATTTTGGCCCTCCTGGACGTCACCTAACACGCACTTCAATCTTCTGTCGGAGGCACAGCTCTGGATGTATGGCATAAGCATCATCAAGAAAACCAGCGGGGACGAAGCCGGGATATATCTGAAGGACGCGTCGGGTGAACGATATCCCATGCACATGGTGGACAAACAGTTTCGTATCTGGGTAGGGTTTGCACATGACGACGAAGTGGAGAAAGCTGAGTTCATCGTGGACGGTGGATGTCCACACCACATTGTCAGTGACCTGGATGCCATCAGACTGAGAGGATGTGAAGGAGATCTAGAGCTTGTGCTTGGTTCCTTTACAGCGGCACACCCTCACCGGCGGCGACCGCTGGTACGTATCGCTGCAGAATAGCGACGGGGAGTGGCGTTCGCCACACACTAGAATCACCCCGACTCCAGGACCAGTGACAGATGATGAATTAACATTTCCCCTACTCGACGCTCAGAGCTGCCTTGGAGCCAACAGGCTGGAGCATACCCCACGCGTAATGCTTGCCACCGAGGATATAAAAGGGGGCAAGGCAGATGTAGGGATGGCTGCTGACGATGCGTCGGAAGAGGTCGAACAAGATCAACTCGACTTCGTAACAAGAAGGAGCGCACCGAGCTGGAACCATTTCATTTGGTATTCTGCGACGGCTTCGAAGGGTTCGATGAAGTCGGCGCACACGTGACAGGGCATCGATACATCCTCAGATTTGTGGATTACGCGTCAGGATCGCGAAAGTCTTATTCATGCGCCACCAAAGACAAGTTCCCGCAAGCCCTTCAAATGTATCTGGCTTGGATATAATGCATTGCGCCAATAATCGAGAAGCATCGCAAATTGCCCCCTGGTCATATACGTTGCCGCGTGCTGTGTTCAGATCGAGATTCAAACATGGTCACCATAGTCGGAGACAAGCGAACGAAGTTGGATGAAATTGTAGTGAACGAATGCATACGTCGATACTTTGCCGACGCTACCGACTCTGACACCGCAGCGGCCTTTGTACGACTTTTGGGCCGTCGCTTAAGCGAGGAGAAACAGCGCGCCTGAAATCGGGGATGCCAGAGAATCTCGCGATGTATGCTTGGCTCGATGAAGAGGACAAATTTCACTACCGCCCGTCGAATGCAAACAAACTGAGACATGGAGAGCCGCCCAATGCGACGCTTGGTCTGAGCATGAATACTGAAAGTTTCAACAGTTTGGGTGCGTTGGTACAGTGTATTTGAAGAACAAGGAGCTCTATCGACTCGATGATGGATCCATCTCGCGAACGCCTCCGAACGGTCGGATTGGCGACGGAAGAGGAGGCAAGGTATCCAGATTAAAGAATTTGCCTTGCTTTTATTTGCGGAGTTGCGGCGGTTTGACGACCAATGAATTCTTCGGGATGGACTATGGTGTTTGGCTGGTATACGTCCCTGCGCTCGACACACCAAGCTTTCGTGGAGGAGGTCTCATGGCGACGAGACGCGTGACTTGGCACCCCAGGCTCAAGCCGATGAGGGATTCCACCACTGGGATGACGAAAAGTGTTACCACCGAAGGAGCTGTCGTAACGCCTGAAGGAACAGGAATCGAAATCAAGGTATCTAATCTTGTAAAGGTAATACCACTCGACTTCAGCAACATTGATGAGTTCAAAATTTTAGCCCGGCGCGAAACGGAGAAGGATATGAATGAGAGACTAACAATCATACGCAGTGCAGTGGACTGTATAATGGACTCAGAACGACCGTCACTTCATGATGCCACGAATCAGGTTAGTGGCAAGGGCATCAATGATCACGACCCAGAGGACGAACCCTGTTGCCTGATGGAAGGTGGGACCAATGTGGGAGTGAGTTTCTCAGGCCAGCGATCGCTCGAGCTGGAAGAGCACGATGGTGACAGTGAGCCGAAACGAGGGAGATGTGACGGAGCCAGCGTGGAGCTGATGAAGAAGGGTACAGCTCGTTTAATTGTGACAGAGGCGTTAAAGCGAGGCGACGTAAAGTTTGAATGGTTTCCAGGCAGGCGTACATATCGAAAGTCCGGTGTCAGCGGAGCCAGACAAGAATACTACATGCTACATGTTAAGACACGTGAGGACTATGAGCGAGTGCGAAAACGCCCATGGCCAGTGGGTAGAAAGGAGACTACAGTTCGAGAGGATCTCATTCATGACCTTCAACGAGGATTACTGAACTTCTTATTCGGGACGGCCAACGTGGAAGACAACGATGCAGAGCATTGCGACGGAGCTCCCATCGTTGGAACGGGGGGGATCGAAGAACCAGTTCGTAGCAAAACTGCCTCGCATGTTATACGGCTTACCCGATAGTGGTCGAAATTTTGAGCGCTATTTTGATCGATTTTTGCGTGATGCATGTGGAGCCGCCCCCATGGTCGTAGATCGATCCGTATACAAGATACTGACCAAAAATGGAGACGTAATTTATTGTGCAGTTTTCGTTCAGACGATGTGGTATTCTCAGGGAGGAGCGGCGCTTTTCTTTTCTTGGTCTTTTCTCCGGCTTTTCTTGTTTTTTCTTTTTCTTTTCTTTTTTCCTTTTCTTTTCCTTTTCTTCTGCTTTCGAAGAGAAAAAAGTATAAGAAAAGTAAATATAGAAAACTTATTTGGCGCACGCAGCGGTGCGCACTTAGAGCGACTAAGGCATCGGTGTGGCAACTGCCAATTTGAATTATTTGACAATGGCGGTAAGGCGGGAACCCGCGAAACACACTATCGCACGCCCCCCGCCCGCCCCGCGACCCCCGAACCTTTTCCACACCATGCAACACCTCCCACTCAACCCTCCCCACCACTGCACGAAAGCGCACCCTCTGCGCCCACGTATGGCAGCAGCGCCAACCCTCCCACCGACCGACCGGGCAGCGGGACGGACGAGCCGCGGACGGGGAGTATGGAAGGGCGGATCGAGAGAGCCCACCCCCCCCCAACTCACACACCCCGACCTTGAGTTCGCCACCCCACTCAGATCGACGCCCAGGCCAGTTTACCGCCCAACAGCTGCACTTTTTACTCCAAGCAATCCCCCTTACACCCGAGATGAGCCAGGAACCGACTGCGGTCGCTGGGGGGCGAGATTTGCTTCACCTTGAATTTCGCGGTTTCCGCCGACGGCTAAAGGTCGCTCTGCGCATCGATTCCCGCGATGCCTCGGATTTTGCAAAAAAGTTTGACTTAAATCTTTGAAGGGCCATAACTTCACTTCATCAAGGCGGATGGTACTGATTGTTAGCTG
>Ga0099799_10083_pt1 | contig 27935 bp, 24 predicted proteins | sample Uncmet6_SortLC_1_FD_89033 | JGI IMG/M metagenome (GOLD analysis project Ga0099799, IMG submission 89033) | Marine eukaryotic communities from CALCOFI LINE 67, Pacific Ocean - CN11_C50_N6_SortLC_1 | ecosystem: Environmental > Aquatic > Marine > Oceanic | place: Pacific Ocean: Monterey Bay...
GATGTCTCTATTGTCTGACTTTCATGTTTATGTTGTGTACGACTCGTATCCATACTACTAGCTAGTATGCATACTATTTAGCACTCCTATGCATACTACTAGAGTAGCTACTCTAGAGTAGTACGCCTCGTATGTAGTGTTTAGCGTCCGTCCGCCGTCAGATAGAAACGTACAGTATATCGTCAGTCCACAGTCCACAGTTCACAGTCCCCACAGTGTAACCCCGTACATTCGATGATTCTCATGATTCCCACGCATCATTATTATTTTGCTGCCTCTCTCCATGGCCCAACGTTTGATTTCCAGCGCAATAAACAGAAAAACCCAAAAAAGCATCATACCATTAGCAAACAACCTTCGGTCTCCTCGTGCCTTGGTGCCTTTGTTATCAGCCTTGAAACGAAGGCATTCTAGTTCTGTTCCCCAGCCACCTCGTCACAGCGGGCGTTCACCATCTTTACCACCTCGGTTCTGTATTCAACGCAGCATGAGCACGAAGAAGGACGATGCAGTGCATGTAACACCAACACCAGCTACTGCATCAGATAACTTGCTGGACAGCAGCGACATTAACGACGCCACGAGTAAAAGGAAAACAAAGAAGAAGAGTCCTTATGAGTACTCTCATAAGAAGCGAAAGCAGCAGAAGCAGGTAAAGCAAGGAGCACAGAAAAATGAGAAGAAGAAGCATTTTCGTCGTAAAACGTGCGATGACTCTCTGAAAGACTCTCCAAACAAGGGGTCGTACGCCGATCCCGAAATGCGGAAGCTGTATGGTGTCAGTGTGCACCGCACGGCTACCACCGCGGGAGCGGCGTCTTCTGATGACTCCAAACGGCCCAAGAGAAAGGTTGCTCTCTTAATTGGCTACGTGGGAGAATCATATGCTGGGTTTCAAATCAATCCTGGTGTAAAGTCTATTCAAGCGCAGATTGAGTTGGCTCTCTACGAGGCGGGGTTTCTATCAGATTTGAATTTCGGTTTTCCTCATAAATATGGCTGGAGTAATTCGGCAAGGACCGACAAGGGCGTCCATGCGTGCGCTCAGGTTTGCAGTGTCAAGTTATTGATCCATACCCCCGACGACACAGACTGGCAGGTTGAGGCGACGGAAGCAATAAACGAAAAGCTTCCTGGAGATATTCGCATTTTGGACATAGTCAGGACGACTCGAAACTTTTGTGCTCGGGTCTCAAGAGATCGAGGTCGGTACATGTACCTCATTCCGAGTTTCCTTTTCTACGAACGGAACAAGCTTCGAAAGCTTTTTGAAAGCAAGGGCTGTCTCCAAAGCCTGGAAGGCAAACTCACCGACGAGCCCTTATCAGAAGAACAGATCCAGTTGTTGGTGCCAGAATTCAACAAATATCGTGCGACACCTGAAAATACGAAAAGGCTAAAAGAAGCTCTCAAAGCTTATGTGGGGACGCACCATTTCCATAATTTTACCAGCCGTATTACCAGCTCGGATCCACAATCTCAGAGGTACATCATATCTTTCGATGTGCTGGACCCAGTGGTTGGTGAGGACGGAATGGAGTGGATCCCAACTCTTGTTTTGGGGCAGTCCTTTGTGCTGAATCAGATTCGCAAAATGGTGAGTCTGGCAGTCGATGCAGCGAGAGGAGCAGCAGATGCGAATGTCATAATGAAAGCTCTGGACAAAGATGAGCGCATGAACATAAATCTTGCCCCGGCGCAAGGCTTGTATCTCGAAATGAGCTACTTCACTTTGTACAACGAGAGAAAAAACCCTGATGACCCGTTGGACTGGACTTCCAAGGAAACTCCTGCGTCGAAACGGCATCAAGACTTCAAGGAAACGAAAATCATTAAGCACATTATGAACGAAGAAGCTAAGAAATCGAACTTTCTGCACTATCTTTGGACGCAGGAGTTCGCGTTTGACAAGACACGCTACGAAGGCGCGAAGAAGGTGATATGAAGACAAAGGGGTTGTTGAAAAGCTTTTAGCTCTATTTTCTATTTTTTATCTTGTTCTATTCTATGGTCTTCATCTATGGAATCTATCTATTTGTTTGTGTGTGTGTCGATGTTGCAAGTGTGCAGAGGGCAATACAACCAGAGTGCATGGTGTTGTCTGCAGAGGACTATACATGGTAGCTGAGTTTTTCGCTCGTCATTGATATCGTATGATACCGTAACTTGTTTACTGTTTACTACACCCCCAAACCGAACCGGTCGAGCGATCGCTGGTAAACAAGATCTAGCATCTCGTTCCGGTATGAGTCGACTCGGTCGTCACCGCCAAAGCTTGAGGTGTCAATCTTGGTCTTGGGGAGATGCACATGGGCGGCGACGGAATCATCGCGCGCGGTCGCCGTAGTTTCCTCCAGGGCTTGGATGGGTCCGGATCTCTGTTTCTCAGATCTCGCAAAAAGAGCCGTCCGCACGACTCCGTTGGGCGAACTAGTGGCCGTCGGCATGGTTGCACGAGCCGTACCACCACTTACAGAGGCAGACCGGAATGCCATGGCATTGCTGGGATCGATCGAAGAAGCCGCTGCGAGTGCGAAGAGAAAGAAATTACGTTTTCTGTAGGTTGCCATTGTTGTAGAAATATATGATATGATCTCAACGGGGGTCTCTCTCTCGGAAGGTGTGGGGGGGGGCGCCGTTAAGATGCGAAAGTTCTGAAAAGTATGATTGACAGTGGACTGATTTATGAAAGCAAAAATGAGATGACCGAGTGCGCGCATGCGAGTCGTGGTCGGAGTAGCAACTCCATGCGTCATCATCCGACGGAGTTTCCATATCTGAAAACTGCGCGAGCTGCCTCTGGGAAGTGTTTCGAAGAAAGCGAGTCCCGCAAGTCAGTCGTATGCATAGTCATACCAGCTCCATCGTACTCTCGGACTAGTACTCTAGTACACCACGTACTTGAGTATGCAGACTACGAGCTCGTAGAGAACATGGAGGAGGGGCTTTGCGCGCGCGCGCTATTTTCGTGAAAAAGTTTCCCCAAGCAAGTTCGCGCGTAACAGATACACACTGTACACAAAGCGAGCGACCATGGGGTGCTTTCCGTATACCGGCCTGACCTTCCTGCTGCTCTCTATGCATACAGCACCAGGGACGGGTGCGTTCATGTTGAAACCACTAGACCATCCTGGCGCAATGGCTTTTCCTGCCGTCAAGGTTGATGGCTACGACGATGCCTTTCGAATAATTGACGATTGCGCTGTGAGCGGAGAACCGACAGAAGAATTGTTTGACGCAGTTCGCTTCGTCGACAAAAATGCGTATAAGATATATCCTGACCTCGATAACAAACAGGCACTGTGGAAAGAGGCTCACGGATCTTGGAAACTGCAGTTTGCCACTGGCGGGGGTAAATACACAACATTTAAGAAGGTTCCCATCTTTGCCTACGCCATGATCGACGAGATTAACTTTGGCAATGGCGTTGGCTTCAATGAGGATCGAATTATTCTATCACTTCTCGGGCCACATATTTTTACACCCCAACGGCGGCAGATGGTAATCACCATTGACAATCTCAGTTTGTTCTCAAAGAATGTGACTTCATCGATACCTGCTGGAATCAAGGACGGCATTGGCATAGGGAAGAAACCAGAAGACTTTGCCACTCGACCGCCTGCATTTACCATGATTGGTGCGAGCGAGAAGGCGCTCATTGCTCGCGGCGGAACGGGTGGGATTGCAATTTGGACAAGACTTGAGAAGGACATACGACCGGCAGCTTACGGCACCGCTGGGAGCTCGGGCGTTCATTGATAGGTTATTGTTCAGATATATAGGAAATCTCGGGGGTCATCATGTGCTTCTTAAATCTAGCTTCAATACAAACAAATGATAAGAATAATATTACAAGATGTTGCTCTTTTAACTTTTTCCCAGCATGCCGTACTCCAAGATGCACATAGCCAATGCCAAGTGCCCATTTTTGTTCGGATGAAGTCTGTCTGGCATGAGGTCCACGTTGACCTCCTCCCCCGTAGATTTCCGACCTGATGTTGGCAGGAATGCATCGCTACAGTTGATTGAAAATATCCGCCCCTCGTAGCCCTCTGCGACATGTGTCCTCAAGCCTTCGTTCACAGTGTTCACGTCTGGCATGAACGATTGGAGGGGCTGTCCTTCCTCGTCACAACGGCTTGGACAAATTTGTTTCAATCTGTGACTATCTCCCCGCGGAAGTAACTCCACAGACAGCACCTTTCCCTTAGTAGCTTCAGCGACAAACCTTGTGACGGTTTCCACACCCTCCAATGCAAGCGAAACTTCGACGCCGCTGCTCAGATTGTTGGTCCCAATGAGAATGACGTAAATGGCATCGGGGTTGTCGGCGAGCGACTGTGGAAGATTGCCATTCTGTATTCTCCACAGCAAGTGCTGTGTCTGGTCGCCCGCGATGGCCAGAATCAGCGGGTAGTAGTCCCCATAAACCTCCTCCAGCACCGACGGAACGTCTGCAAAGCGGTTCTGAGGCACCCCGTAGCTCGTCCCAAGGTAGGACTCCGTGATTGAATCCCCCAGCAGAACGAGCGGCTTTTTTCCATCGGTTGATCCGCTCTCCAATCCCTTGATGAATTCTTCCGCCGATTGGTTTAGGCGCTCGTGCATATCAATCCACATATTATATTGCTCACGGGACCGGGAACTGTAAATCGTCCGGGGGGACGGGTAGGAGGGGTTCTCGCCGCAATTTCCACCAGGGGTGCAGAATGGGGTGGCAGCGTATTCGTCATCGTTTTTGATGAAAAATAAATGTATGAACAATGTCAAGGGAATCGTCACGAGGAAAGCAGCGAAGGCAACGGTTCCGGTCGATGTCCGACGCCGGGCCATATTGTTTGTGATTTTGAGGCTGAGGATCGTTTCTGTTCCGTTGTTTTTGCTTTGGGCAGTGGAGGCACCCGGAAATCTTAGTTGAGGTTCCGTACACTACTACTCTACTACTCGTAGCTAGTATGTACGACTCGTAGCTCGTAAATGTTGAAAAGTATAATAGCTAGTACATATACTAACTAGTACGTAGATGTATTCTATGTTCGCATTCCATGTCAGGTGTTACATGATGTGTGTATGTATGATGTATGTATATATATATACATATATAATGTATAAAGAAAGATACTAGCTAGTCGCAGCTAGTAGATCCAAGGAATACCAGAGTACTACTAGCTAGTATGCATACTACGTAGATGTAGTATGCATAGATGTCAGATTTTTTGTCTACTATTATGCCGACACTGACACCATTAGGAAAAATAGTTTGACACTCTCCATTACTGACTCAACCATGAAGATATTCCAATTGTACCTCGCCGCTCTCCTCGGAGCCCTCGCCAAGGTAGCTGCCTTTAGTACTGGACTTGGCACATATACAAGGACAAGGCCACAGTGTCCAGCCGCAGTCTCAATCGGTCGAAAAATCCCGGTTGGTGTTTCCCCGATAGTATCGCCGCTATGGTCGAGCAGCACCGGGGTGCAAGAGCCCGATGAGGACGACAGACCGAAGCCCCTCCGTGCGACACTCAGAGGGATTACAGGCTTCTCCCTCACGGCAGTCCGAGCCTCTCTTCGGGCCGCAACAGGCGTCTCCATAACAACCATTGTAAAGACCATAGTTGGGGCATTCCCACTCTGGTTGCGCTACTTCATGCAGCCATTTCTCATCCTATATTATACCCCGCTCATGATTATGAAGAGCTGGGTGGGAGAAACAAAGACTTCCCGGGCCGAGGCTATGGCAGCTCATGAAAAGTTGGTTGAGGGGTGGAAGAAGGCCATTGTTGCTGCGGAGAACGCTCAAGCAGGGGGCTACTGGCCCATTCACGTCGATAGCGACAGCAATATTGTCACGGCATTTCCACCGGATCCGGAGGCCATCAATGTGAACCCTCCGGATCCTAACCAACAGGTAGTGGATGTGAACAAAGCCGTTTTACAATCCGTTGAGATTGCTGATGCTGAGGCTGAAAAATAGAATGATTTATAGGATGAGTCATGGGCTCACGCAGAGAGGAGGGCCCAACTGTCATGCAATTTTGGTTACTGTAGGACGGTAACTAGAAGTATTTTTCCGTTTAAAGCTTCCTTCGCAGCGGGGGAAGCAACCTCAATAGTCGATGCTATCTGATGTTATCTAATCGCAGGCAGTGATGGAAAAAGCCCAACGTATGCAACACTTTTGTTTCGTGCACGTTCCAGAAGTACGAAAAATTGCTAGCTTCTCCCTGTTTTAATGTGCAGCCCCAACCGTCCACAAGGAAGATCGAAGTCAATTCAGCAACATCGTCCACCTTTATATCCAGCGTATTACCATCATGCTTGTCTGAATGCTTCCAATACTTCCTAAAGATCGGCGCCGCGCCTCCCAACTTCCCTCATCCGAGTACGCCTGCGTTCCATCATACCAACCTCGCGCTCCACCATCTCCTCCCGATCGGCGTCGGTCATTGAAAGGATCTGATCCAACTTTCTGCGAAAGTTGTCAACCTGACTCGTCACCCGTTCGTGATCCTCGGTGCTGAGAAATCTCCTTCCCGAGTTGTGATCGGCCAGATCTCTCTCTCTCTCCTCTAGGATACGCTGAAGCTTTTGTTGCCGCCTCTCGTTGCGATCGACAATGGAATCAGTCATTTGCTCTCTAGTTCTGCGGCGAGAAGCAGAAGTGGTCCTGTCCGCGATGACACAAACAGTGGTAAGCATGGAAGCGAACGCAAAGAAAGCCCTCATGATGATATTTATCGATTGAGCAAGTCTCTTTAGACGATGTCAGAGGTTTTTCCGGGGGGGTGATGGAAAGAGTTGGGCTGGAAGAGATTGATATGGGAAAGAGCCAGGAGACCAGCGTGTGTGCCCGGAAAAGAGCGGGCAGTGGGGCTGCAATGCGACTCTCCTCTAGCTACAAACTACGACGTAGCGTACACATCATGTATGTATTATACCCGTTGTGCCCACTACTAGCTAGTACAAGCAAGCAAGAAATAGCTACTCAAGTAAAAGCATTTACTACTAGCTACTACTACTAGTAGTAGTAGTATGCCTGTGAGGAGAGGGGCAATTGTCCACGATTACTAGACTACTCGTAGAGTACCTAATGAAATAAAAGGGCAAAAAAGAACAACACCAGGGATTCCAACGTGGTCCCCCACCGTAGTACTAACCTGGCCCGACGATGCTTAACTTCGCTGAGCAGACGGGAAGCGGTGCTGTCATCGTGGTATGGTCGTTCCTGACAATGATGTGACTTGCAAAATATATAAACTGCATTGAAATGGTTGAAATAAGCGGGAGGGCGACGCGCGCGGGAACTATTTCTTTACTTACTACGGATTTAGAACTTACACATACATTCAGGTTATCTTAGTACGTACTTATGAAAAGTTAGACACACGCACGTTTTCAGGCAGGGCTAAAAAAGATCGAAGGCTAGCAAGCCTCGCCATTCAGCCTCCTCACAGTCAAGCCCGCACCGCATCGTGGCGACTACAATATTTGCCTCCCCCCGGCTCCCTCGACACCGGCCCCCAAAACATGACTGCGGAGCCGACGAGGATGCGTGGCAAGAGAATGAGTTTCCTTCAGCGGAAGGGTCTGCTAACTCTGCTGCTCATACTCATCGCCGAGACAGTAACGCTAACGAACGCCGTTAGCTTCTGGACGAGATACGGCACCTCGGGCCGCGGAGAATTTGGACAGTTCTACGACGAATCGAAGGGCGACAAGGAGGCCTCCGCAGTTCGGGAATGCGTTGCTGCTGACGCCAGGACGGGAAAATGCGAGGAGAGATCACGGAGAAAGCATCCCCCCGCCCAGTTCCGTCTCGCGAAACGCGTGGACGTCAGGGCCGCCACGTCGGCGGCATACGCGTCGGAATGCTGCTCCAGCTGCCTGCAGTGCCTACGAATCCGCGGAGGCGATTCCAACGTGGCGAAGCAGGCCGTCGATGCGGCGGCGGGCGCCGCATCGGCCGCTGCCGCGGGGGCGGTCGAAGCGGCCGCCTCGTCCGCGACGCCGTACAATATCCCGCTCAATATGTGGAAGGTAATCTTCCAGGCCTTCCTCACTGCCCTCAACGTCGTCTGCTGGCTGGTGCCGCTCCGCTCGAAGAATATATCCGAGAACAAGCTCGGCATGAGCCTGGCCAACGCCTTCTCTGGCGGAGTCTTCCTCTCGCTCGCCTTTGGCCACCTGCTCCCAGAGTGCGTCCATGGCTTTCACGATCACAACGAGGTCCTCCCCTACATGCTGGTCCTGTTCGGCTATTTGCTCATATTTTTCGTCGAGAAGGTCGCGTTCGATGCGGATGGGCTCCTGCACGGGGATCAGAGCACGCCTGGCCAGGAGGGGAAGGGGGCAGGCACCACCATTCCTGAGGGCGGGGAGGAGGGGGGGAGGGGCGGCAGCAGGTCGGCGGTCATCCTCCTGGGGGCCCTGGCAGTGCACAGCATCCTGGAAATGACGGCGCTGGGCCTAGCCGACACCTTCGGCGACTCGGCCCTGCTCTCCCTCTCCATCGCGCTGCACCAGCCCGCCGAGTCGATCGCCCTCCTGGTGGCCTTCCTCAAGTCCGGCATGCCCAAGGACGACATCGTCAAGTTCCTGTCCGCGTTCAGCCTGATGGGTCCCATAGGCGTGGGCGTAGGGATGGCCGTGAACGAGTTCGCAGCTCCCATCGTGGACGCCATCATGCTCGCCGTCGTGGCCGGGACCTTCATCTACGTGGGAGCCACCGAGGTAATTCCCGAGGAGTGGGAGGAGCAGGAGCACAAGTGGAAGAAGTTCTTCGCCCTGATCTCGGGCATCGTGTCGATATTTGCCATCACGCAGTACACCATGACGCTGGAGGGGTAGATGATGGGGGCTCCCCTCTCGAGGCAGGTGTCAAGATTGGCCCAATTTGCTGACATTGGTTCCATGCCTATATAATCCTATAATAATATTACAGTATAACACCACAACAGATAGAATGATGATAATAGTAGTAACAGCAAACAGTGGCGGCACCTTCTGCCGTGTGTGCTCTGGGAAGAGATGCGCGCGCGCGCGTCTCGTGGCCACTCTCACTCCTGCATGCAACGGCACATGGACCTTGAGTCAGGCAGGCAGGGTGTGTGTCTGGCACGGTCCCCTTCCTCCTGGTCCCCCCTTCCTCCTGGTCCCCCCTCCCTTTGGCCCCCCCTCCCCCAAACGGCCAATAACAGCCGATGGGTCCTAAACGTCCTCTAACTGACACATCTGACACCCGCCCGGCTCGGGAGGATGAAGTTTGGGTCCTTTCAAAGCCTCAGAGTGCGGAGGAGAAGTGCCACGCTCCCTGAACAATTTTTCATTCGAGGTTCGAACCGATCCGGCCCGCGCGGCATTCACGATGAGGAAGACAACGGAACCTACAGATCCGTAGGTTCCAGGTATGATGGCGATGGGAGGCGCTTGGGAGGATGACCTATCAGGGGTAGGATCGGGGTCTTATCTATCACCATCGGAGCCTGCAGGGCTTAGGGGTATGCAAACTTGTGACCCTGTTATCGTGGTACTATGGTATTTTCTACCCGGTGTAAGCGACACGTTTGTTTCGTGGGGTCCTCTTCTCCTATGGCAGAGGAAAAATCCTACTAGAGTATGTAGGGTACTAGCTAGCATGCACAGCTAGGGAAGGAACAAAATCCCCCAACCCCCCCATCCCCAACCGTCTCCACTCACAGGATTGGCACCGCAACAAAGAACCGAGGCCAGCTCCGTACAGGCAGAGTGGGAACGCGAGAACGCGAGAGGGGGGGCCGGTGCGATAGATTGTGTGATCCGATTCGCCGCCGCCGCCGCCGCCGCCGCCTGATCCCGCACCCCCTCCCCGATCGCGCACGCCATCTCCTCAGTAAATCTTCCGCTGGCGGCGCAGAAGAGAGAGAGCGAGAGAGAGAGTGAGAGTGAGAGTTAAGAGGACCAGGCCAGTCGCCGCTGCTCCCTCCGTCTCCGTTTCGCCCCAAAATGCCGTCCGCGCCTCCGCCGGTCCCTGGCGGGACCCAGGCCGCCGAGGGCGGAGCGCTCGCCTGCTGCGCCGCCGACGCCATCGCCAACGTTGACGATGGCGGCGAGGGGGGGGAGGTCGAGGTGTCCGAGGGCACCTCCAAGTACCTGCTCCGGGTCATGTTCAGCGCCTGCACCGGCGGCGGGGCAGGGGCCGGGATCGGGGCCGGGATCGGGGGGCAGCCGCAGCAGCACCAGCAGCAGCCGGGGGGGGGGAGGCCCCCGGCCGGCGCCGCCTCGGCCCTGGGGAGGATCGGGAGCATGTCCCGCAACCTGGGCCTGGCCCGGGGCACCCCGCCTCGCAGCTTCCGCGAGGCCCTGGCCGACCAGGAGGAGGACAGGGCGGGGGCGGTGGGGGCGGCGGCGGCGGCCTCCCGGCACCGCATCAGGACGGCGGCCGATCCGGGACCTCCCGGAGCCTCCTCCTCCGCCCTCGCGCCGGGGCGCAGCAGGAGCTACCCCACGGCCCCTCCGGCGCAGATCGAGACGAAGGGCAGCGGGGGAGGGGCAGCACCGGGATCCCACCCTGGCCCCTACGGTCCCGGCTCCCGCTCTCGCTCCCACCCCCAGCCGGACGGCGCCTGCTCTCCCCTCTCGGACGGCGACTTCGACGAGTCGTACTGCTTCGACGACGGGATCTCCGCCATCACCTCCGCCACCCTGGCGCAGATGGACCTGGCGCCCGGAGACGGCGCGGGGACGGGGACGGGAACGGGAACGGACCCCTCCGGCCCCGTGGGGATGGGGGTCTTCCCCCTTTCCTACCGCAGGAACCAGGCCCAGCAGCAGGGCAGGGGCCAGCCGCAGCGGCAGCCGCAGCGGCAGCTTCCCCCCCCGGACGTAGGCCCCGACGCGCTCCCGGCCGGGGACTACGGGCCCGTCAGGGCCAGGCCCAGCAGCAAGGCCACGCCCGCGGCGCCAGTCGTTCGCAACAACACCATGACCACAACGTCGTCGCACGACTTCTACAACAAGTTCCGAGAGGAGGAGCAGCGGTTCTGGGAGGAGGAGGCCGGCAACGACGGAGGAGATGGCGCCGCCGCCGCCGCCGCCTCCTCCTCCAACCTAGACCGCGACCCGCACAAGCCCCCCGGCAGGAAGCAGCTCCACGCCAGCAGGACCCGGTCGGGAGAGCTTACGGCCCCCACCGCCGCCCTCACCTCCTCCCACACCAACGACTCCACCCTCACCTCCATCGCGTCGCCCTCCAGGTCGGCCCATCCAGGCCAGCACCCTCACGACACGTCCCTCCCCCTCCAGGCGTCCGACTTCCTTCCCGGCTCTCCGTCCCCCCCGCAGCTGTCGGCCGTGGCCGAGGGAAGCGGCGGATCAGGTTCCTACCCCAGGAAGGGACGAGGAGGCGAGGTGCCCGGCCTCATCAACGCAGGCCACGTCGAGGTGGGGGAGATTTAGGAGCGGTCCATCATCACCGCCGCCACCACCAACGACCCCACCCCTCAAGGGGCGGCGCGTGTGCTGCTGCTCCCGGGCCCGCCGCCGGGGGAAGGTATGAATCTCCCGCGCCGGCGAGGCTGCCTTTTCTCATATATGCCTCCAGAGCCTCCTACATAAGGAAGGAGGGCTCTTTCATAGTCAGAAATGTGTAATAATCATTTTTTGTGTGTGTGTCACGTCGTCCGCGTACAACTCTATGTTCCCTCGCTCCGTTGGTATCATAGGATGGCACCTCTTGTGCGATCATTTAATTACGCTATATCGTATTATATATGATATTTAGGGGGTCCAGGCCCGGGTGGGGCCGCCCGGCCGTTGGGGCCCTGTCCGCGCCAATATCCCCCCCCCCCCCCCCCCCCCCTCAGTGGCAGTGGGCCATGCCCGGGCCACAGGTCTCGCAGTCCTCGGGATCCTGCCCCAGCTGAATGGTGCAGTGGCCGATGCCGTGCCTCTCCAGGCAGACGCGGTGGATGGCGGCAAGCGCGGCCGGGGGATCCCTGGCCGCGGCGTGGACGCTCATCGCCACCGAGCCGTGGCTGATGCTCCAGACGTGGAGGTCGTGAACGTTCGAGACCCCCTCGACCGAGGCGATCGAGGCGCGGACTTCGGCGAAGCTGAGGTTCGGGGGAACGCCCTCGAGCAGGACCGAGATCGAGGACCGGATGACCCCAACGGTAGAGTAGAACACCAGGAGGCAGAAGACCACCGTGCACACAGGATCGATGGCGCTCCACGACGGCCTCCACCAGATCACCGCCCCCGCGATCAGGACCGCCACCGACTGCGCCAGATCTCCCAGGACGTGCAGGTAGGCCGCCTCCAGGTTGATGTTCTTCTGCCGCGCCCCCCCGCAGCTCCCTCCCCGGGCGTGGGGGGTCTCGTCCATGTGGAGCGTCACCTCCTCGGTGGGCTGGAGGAGCGGGTCCTCCTCCGAGGCGCCGTGCCCGTGCCCGTGCCCGTGCCCGTGCCCGTGCCCGTGCCCGTGATGGTCATCGGTTCCCCCCCCGACCTCCTCCTCCTCCTCGTGACCATGCCCGTGCCCGTGCCCGTGGTCGTGCCCGTGGTCGTCGCCTGGCATGTGAACGTGATTCTCGGCCCCCAGCACGAACGCGAGCGCGATGTTGACTAGCACCCCCACCAGCGCGACGGCGCTCATGATCCTCCCGTCGACGTCCTCCCCGACGTCCTCGGCGCCACCTATCCCTCCGTCTCCAACCTCCCACCATGCCGCAAGGTAGGGCCAAAGCCTCCACATCCCCTCGGCCATCAGGAACAGGCTGACCACGGCGAGGCTCACCATGCTGAACAGGGCAGCCAGGGCCTCCACCCTGCGGTACCCGAAGGTGTAGGTGGGCGACCCCGGCAGGGAGGCCAGGTGGCCCGCGGCCACCGCGACGATGAAGGAGGCCAGGTCGCTGAAGAGGTGGGCCGCGTCGGAGAGAACTGCGAGGGAGCCCGCGTAGATCCCCCCGGCAACCTCCACCAGGAGGAAGAGGAGGCAGAGAAGCGAGGCCAGCTTGAGCCGCCGGAGGACGTCGGCGCGCAGGGCCTGGTCGCGGTCGGTCGGACACTTGCCATGGCCGTGGCCCTTGCCGTGGCCGTGGCTGTCGGCATCGCTGTCGCTGTCGCAACTGCCACCGTGACCGTGGTCGTGGTCGTGCGAGTGGGCCGCCGCCTCAACGTCGTGGCCCTTTCCCATCTTTCTAATATATACCTAGAAAAATTGAAAATGGGAAATGCGAGAAACAAAACGAATCGAAATGAAGCAGGAACCAGCAGCTGCGATAAGTAGGGTTAGGTTTTTTTTTATGCATACTACTCCTCGTAGCTAGTAGTTCTAGTAGTACGTATGATAGTAGTACTATGCATACTAGGAGAGTAGTAGTAGGACTACGGAGATCGAACGAAACCACCTGGCGGCACACTCTGCCTTGTGTCATTCAGTGGCGTGCATGGATAATAATATAACCGGGATCGTACCATGGATATCTCTCTATCTCGCGCGCGCTCGAATAAGAAGCAAAGGTAGATGTACTTTACTTAGCTCACCCTTACTGGATCTGTTGGTAGTGCCAGAGGATTCTCCCAGAGTATCGGTACTCAGTATATATCCGGTGTGTCACGCGCCTGTACGCCCGGCTGCTGCCCTTAGTTTGTCAACGAAGGTACGAAGACGATTGGTTGGGGGCCATGGGGAGGGAGGCGGCACGGCGGCACCCGCCCCACCTGTCGCGGCGGCGAATGCGACGATCTTCTCGCAACGCGGGCAGGGAGATCGGCGCGGGGGATGGGGAAGGGGGCGGGGTGGTCCGGACCGCCCCAAGGGAGATGAGAGTCCGGCTGGGCATTGGGTGCTGTCGTTTGCTCAGCTGTCTTTTGCTGCCCCATAACCCATTACCGGCCGACGAATGTACGCCGGAGCCCGTACCGCGGGTAGCAGCTGACTGGGCGCGGCGGGGACGGGACGGGATGGGAACCGCGGGGACGGGCGCGACGGAAGAGTGGCGCGAGACGTGCCCCCCTCGCTCTTTGGCGGCGCAAGGCATCCTCCGCATCTTTGCATTATATCTCACCAGCGTCCTCCCTCCTCATCCACTTTCGTTTCCCCCACAGATACGCTCAATTTTTTATTTTAATACTGCCACAAACATGCCCGTCGATCTCCTCAACCCCACCGCCGAGCAGGACCTCCACACCCACAAGCTCAAGCGCTTGGTGCAGACCCCCAACAGCTTCTTCATGGACATCAAGTGCCCCGGGTGCTTCCAGATCACCACCGTCTTCAGCCACGCACAGACCGTGGTCCTCTGCGGATCGTGCAACGTCATGCTCTGCACCCCGACCGGCGGCAAGGCTCGGCTCACCGAGGGATGTAGCTTCCGCAAAAAGGTTGACTAAGCTGGGATAGCGTAGCCATAAATAAATGCAGAAAGCAACACTTGAACACACACACACAACGAACGCTTGCTCGCTCTCACTCTCAAATGCCTTCACGAAATGCGGGAATGGGGATTTTTGCTCGGATGATCGGGGACTGGGCGTGGGTTTTGTGGGGAACCATGGCCATGAACACCCTTTGATGCAGTAGGCATTTCCCTGCTTACCTATGCGCTGTGGTGCGTAAACGGACTGACCTCCCCAAGAAAACCTCCTGACCAGCCTCCTTAGAAACGAGCTACAGTGTGCAGAAAACTGCCATGGGTCACATTTTATCCCTTGTCAGACCTCTGAATATTAAATCAGTCCATTGTCGAGCATCAAATTGGCCCTTAACCTTAAATGCTACATCTCTTTTGAATTTATGTTGTTATTCATTATCTAGAAACTTGGATTTTCGGGCGTTGGACCACCCAGCTTCGCCTTGCTGCGATTGTAGGACCACAACGCTGCTCTTTGCCCATACAGTTTCATCTGCTTGGTGGCCAGTTCGGAAGTTGCGCCTTTGTATACTTCGGATGTGTGTTTGAAGACAACGTCGACGCTCTTTCCGATGCGCTCGGCATCGACACTGCTCCCCTCGGGCCGTCCCGAACTGAGCTTGGCGAAAGCTTCGGACAGGGGATACAAAATATCAACGTTGGCAAGGGCTTTAGGGCCAGGCCCATCATAGACAAATTTGTCTGCGGACGGATATGATCCCCATCTTAAGAGCAGATCCCTGTCATGAACCATCTTCCATACGTAAGTTGAGTCGGTGCAAACCTCGATACGGAGATGAAAGGTGCTAAGGTCGGTGGATTTTGCTGTCGCCTTGAGAAGGTTGAGGATAATCTTGAGCGAGAGCTCGCATGAGCACAAATCGCACCTGTTTCGTGAAGGGCGCAGCGGGGTAAACCTTGCCAACACCAGACCATCCTTGAAGTCAGATCCTCCATCAGCCTCGGGTATAATGTCTCCCCAACTTAAATCCGCAGCCAGTCTCAGTTGACGAGCGGAAACCTTTTGCACAAACTTGACCGCCATACCCCCGAATCGATCCGTGCCGCGAACTCTTTCTTCGCCATCACGACTAAATACTTGGCCGGAGGCAAAGCATGTGATTAATATGGTGTTTACGTCGTTGACATGTTCGTCCTTTGCAGGCCCGCCCAAAGGTGAGGTCGTCGAGGGAGCCGCGCGCCTTTTCCCAGCAGCAACCACCGAGTCTTCCATTGCTCCGTCAAGTGATACGACTTCGCCGCCTATGATCCCAAATTTCTGCTTGCGTCCACGAGACGACGGGGCTAAGGCGTCTTCCAACGTCATTTTTGGATCACTTCCAAAGCAAGAATCGATCCGCTTGGATAAGATAGCGTTGGTCGTTGCTAGCAAAGCGGGGTTCTTAATGCATACATCAGAAACGAGTGAATCTAACAGAACCCCTTCCTTTTGCTTTAGTACGATGGCATAGTCGAGGGCGCGTATTTTTGGAGCCAAAGAGGATTCAATCCCCTGGACCAATATTCTAGGTGCGCCCGTAATTATCATTCCGAGCGAATCCTGGTCAGGAAGTTCCAAGGCCTCGAATAAAAAATCAAAACAAGGAACAATCTTTCGTTTCGTGCTAAGGAGCAAGATGGACGGTACTGTTGCAACAAGGACGCCAACTTCCGTCTCGGAAAGATTACAACCTTTCCTGATAGCGCCTACCTTTGGCCGAATGTTGTCTTCTAATGACAAGCCCATAACTCCAGGAGCCATTGATATGATTCTACTTACGACAGGCAGCGAGAGGTGAAGCTCTTGGACGAAGAAGGATAATTTCGGACGCATATTGTTCTCGACGCTGTACTGCAGAAGTGAGGGTTGCTTTATGAGAGACGTCTTTATGTCCTCCTGAGTCATGCCAACCTCGTCAAGGAAGAAGTTCAAGCGTTTATCTAAGGCAGAGACAGATTGGTTTTCTCCATTCAGAATGGACATGCCCAGGAGGGAGGGCATCCGCAGGACAACCTTTTGGAGTTCTCTTGACGATAGACCGATTCGGCATTGGAATGCATTGAATCGATCCATTATATGCTTCTCCCCGTATGAATTTAGACGTGAGTGTGTCTTTAGCAGGGCAGAAACGGTCGTGGTACCAGCCTGCAGCCGCTTCCTTAGATAGATAAGAGCAGGCTCATTGATAAAGTCCGATTTCACTCCTCGCGCGTTTAGCTCCCAATCCGTATTGGAAGGGAAACATGTCAGTGTTGGAAAAGCATCGAGCATAATTTCCAGCTGAGTCCATCCTACTCCAATCTGGTTTAAATACGCAAAGGTCCACACATCCGATGGATCGGCACCTTTAAGATGATTGTAAAGCTGCTCATCAGCCATCAAATTTAGCTCGTACGACACCTGGAGTCCTTGTATAAAATAGGATATGTCAGGCTTACGAGAGTCAGTATAGTGTGTGGCGAGAATATTCGGAACGGCTCTCACCGCTTCTGTTGCTTGCTCAACGGACATTCCTGCTCCGTACCCCTTCCAGAACAGTAGTGGCCAATCAATGTCATCGTTCGATGAAATCCTCGCCCCCCCGCGAGAAAAGGGTGATATTTCCGTTGGCTTGGGCGCCATCAAAAACTGTACGCGTTCTTCCACCTCGCGATAGTCGTAAAGACAAAGCTCTGGGAAGTAAGAAATCAGAGTTCGTACCCCTGCCTCGGCGAAAGCAAGGCCAGGACCCACCATGCTTTTGACTTGCTCCATCGAATCATCACCGCCAAATATCTTCTTTGGCCGACTTCTCGTAAGTAAATCAGCGAGCCGATTGTAATTCAAAAGGATAGATTGGGGTGTGTGGGACCGGAACCGTTTAATTCCCACTCTATCCAAAAGCATGGATTCAATTGTTGCTTCGATTCGTTTCAGGTCATCTTCTTCATCAGTCTGGCTACGTGCTAGGCTGGCTGTAAACAAAGACAGGTACTCCAAAGATTCCTTGCCCTGTTCAAGGTAATCCATGCAAGTTACGCTTGAGTTTTCAGAAATGCATCCGATGCTCTCATTATCAGAATTCGCTATAATCCGAGCATAGCTGCTCGAAGGCACGTCTCCCATACCCGCAATAACTTGATTGCAATCCTCAGCATCATCAAGGTTCGCGATTTCTGGTCTCTTTGTTAGCTTTGCGTGGGGGTATTTCTCCAGGGCTTCATCAAGAAATCGAAAGCTTTCTACAACTTCCCTGCATTCACCGTCGAATCGACACGGTTTGGAATTATCAGCAGACCGACCCCATTTTGGACGATATACAACATGCCGCTGAAAATTTCGCGAGAATTTTATGCAGAAGACATTATCCTCGCCAACGCCAGCACTCATGAAGTGACTGTGGCGTGACCTACATGATAGCCGGCCTCGCCTACCGCAAGATTTGTGCCCATCACCAACAAAAAAGTAGTTTTGGCGTTCAGGCAATAATAGAGCAGGCGTGCGCCGAACCACTAGGAGTGATACAAGCAGGACAGAGAGAGATTGGCGGTGCATACTGGATGTACGAACCAAGACAAAAATGGGTCGCAAAGATATGCGGTTACATGTCTAAGTGGCGGGGTAAACGTGATGCATGTTGCATGGAAAGGAAAGTGAGGACGTGAGGACAGTGAGGACCAAGTGCGGTGTGCCAAAAGTGCCCCCGGGAGTGCCCCCCCTCTTATACTCCAACCTGGTGGAGCTCCGCCGTTTCCGGGTTACTTAAGCGCTGCCTGCAGACTCTTTGACTGACGCGAATTGTCCGAATGAAGAAAATGTGACTCACGTGGAGCGTGTATATATTGGCTAGTTATATATTAAAAAAAAGCCCCCCCCCCCTCTTGTGGTCACCACTAGCTAATATTGCCGTACGCTGCGCTAGCTAATATATCTTTTTCTTCTTAAGTACTTTTATACACGACATGTTAGGGACTGCATTGGATTGTGTATAATTGTACTGTATAATTGTACATGGATAGCGCTCCATACGAAGAAAGATTGTATTTTCAGACGTCTAGATATCCATGTACAATCATACAGAGCTTAATTCACTCCCTAACTATTCGTGTAGAAAACTACCTGAAGACAAAATTCAATATTAGCTAGCGCTCAATACGAAGAAACACAGTGCAGTTTTCAGACTTAGAGAAATATTTGTCACCGTCTAGATATCCATGTACAATCATACAGAGCTTAATTCACTCCCTAACTATTCGTGTATAATTGTACCTGACCAATGCAGTCCCTAACAACCCGTGTAGGAAAGTACATGGGAAGATAAAACGATCTTAGCTAGCGCAGAATACAGAGAAGGACAGTAGGATAGACGTCTAAATATCCCTGTATAGTTATACACAATCCTATGCAGTCAATAACAACTCGTGTAGAAAGTACGTGAGAAGAAAAAGATATATGAGCTACAGCAGAATACATAGAAAGACAGTAGGACAGACGTCTAGATATCCATGTACAATTATACAGTACAATTATACACAATCCAATGCAGTCCCTAACATGTCGTGTATAAAAGTACGTAAGAAGAAAAAGATATATTAGCTAGCGCAGCGTACGGCAATATTAGCTAGTGGTGACCACAAGAGGGGGGGGGGCTTTTTTTTCAATATATAACTAGCCAATATATACACGCTCCACGTGAGTCACATTTTCTTCATTCGGACAATTCGCGTCAGTCAAAGAGTCTGCAGGCAGCGCTTAAGTAACCCGGAAACGGTGGAGCTCCACCAGGTTGGAGTATAAGAGGGGGGCAAAAGTGCAGACACGCGCAGCGCAGACATCAGCTGCAGCAAGACAGACATGTTGTATATGATCTATATCCGGGTATCTATCTCACATCCATGTAAGGTTCTTAAAGTTGTGTCTACTAATTTAGCATTTGAATCAGCTCATCATTGGTTCGTTGCTTCTTTTCCTCGCTAGAAAGAGCCCCCCAAGAGTCCCCAGCTGCTTTTTTTGCCTTTAAAAGAGCAAGAGGGAGCTTTGCCTTCGCCAGTGGATTCGACAATACGGCGCTTTCGTTCTTTGCGGAAGGCACAGAGTGAACAGGGTCTTCGTGGGTCTCTCGCACATTTTCCGGACCTGTGCTTTCACCTGCTTCTTCGCCATCAATATCACGTTCGCCATTCTCTCCCTCTCCTTCTAATTCATGTAATATATTACCCAGCCTAGATTCTCGGACCTTACGAAATGACACTGCCATGTACATCCTGCTGATCTCCCACTCATCTTCAGATATGGAACCTTTTGTATTGAGAGCTTTCATATTGTACAGGGCGTTATGAGCGTTTGGATGTTTGCTCGAGCTCTTTCTGTCATGATAGAATTCATGGAAATTTTTTACGTAGTCCAACTCAAAGCCCGCCTCCTCAGCAAGGGTCTTGAGGACAGGCAAAGGCGCGAGCCACTCCGGAAGATCCACAGCTTCGCCAACCCCGGAGGAGTGGTCATCTCCCTCTCTAAGGGTAAACGTGTATTGCAACCCATAAACGCTATCGTTCATGAACTCGCGCCCCTTGTACTGATCACTACGCTTAAAAATATTGCGCATAGTTTCACCGCTAAACTTGAGCCGGCATGCACCTCCACCCACTTCAACAGTCCCACCCTTGGAAGCAGTTTCTTCGTCGTCGTCAAAATGTAGGTCCATACCTAGATTCATGATATGCGACACAACTACCCTCGCATCAATAGTAGTGAAAGCAAGATTCCCCCCAACGTCCAGCAAATTACTAACTGTCTGGAAGAATCTCACGGCCCGCTTCCTTGTAGACATCATGTAGTGGATGGCAAATTGAACTGAGACAACGTCGAATCTGTCGTTGGGCGTGAGACCCCCTCCAATGACGGCTTCAAACTTTGGTTCGGCTGTCTCCCCCTTGGGCTCTGACTCGAGAGACCAAGAAAGGAGTTTTTGGATCGTTTTGCCCTTGGGAAGACCAGGGACATCGAAACCCAGATCCGCACAAGTGAAGGTAGCGCGTCCGCCAAGTTGTTTGCTCATCTTACGCGCTCGGATAGCGGCATCCTTGAGCGATCCCCGGGCAACATCGATGCCGACGTAGTTGCGGATACCGCGGGGGTGCAGCGTCCACTTTCCAAGATCGCCCCCTTTGCCGCATGCGAGATCTAGAACACGGAGGCCCGGCAACTTACCCTTTTTGGATGCAACAGAGCTACGGGGATTGAGCTCAGCGATCTGCGTCGCCTTAACCCAGCCGTTGAAGGCACGCATGTGAAAAATTCGCGATTGGTCGCGTGTGGCAAGAGAACGGACTAGACCGGAATAGAATGCGTCAGCCTCCGCAGCGCCAACGTCCGCGTGAAAATTACCGCCTTCATTTCCGCCCTTGTCTTGCGAATCGGATCTAGGCCGCTTCTGCCCCGCGTGCGGTTGAACGTCCGCCGAGCGATTGGGCGCCCAAGACGAGGAAGCTCCAAACCCATCGTTGTCCATGGATGTCTCACCGAAGCCACCGCCCGAGTCATCTCCACCTGGTGGCTGCCACAGCTCACCAGCTCCTCCGCCGGTAGCACTCCCGTCACCTCCACCGTTATCACTGCCCCCCGGAGGCTGCCAGAGTCCTCCGCCAACATCATCGCCAGTTTCAGCAGGTACAGCTCCTTCCGCGGGGGGCGGAGCCGGCGATTCGCCTGTGCCAACGAGCAGTCTCTTCACCGCTTCGAAATCTCCCACGTATAGATCCAAGGCATAGTCAGAACTGGAGTACCCATCGTCCATTGATCTCAGGACACCGAACCGCCCGAATTTATCCGCGGCGACAATGGCGGCCACGTGCGCCTCCCTCATGGAGACGGCCAGGGACCTCAGCCCGTCCACGTTGGTCAAGTCGTGCGGCCTTAGGGCTGCCCGAACCTCGGGTTTGTCCGCTCGCTTGACCCCCACGGTGCAATGGGTCATGTGAGGGCGCTGAAGGGGGCCTTCGTCGGTGAACTTCCTGACGAGGCTGAGGGACACATCGGCGAAGCCGATGATCTCCAGCGATCTGCTCAGCGGCTCCGGGCGCGACGGGGCGTTCGCGTACGTATAGATGGTGGACAACCTGGCGACTTTGTGCGAGGCGATCTGCTTGCCGGAGATGCGAGACTGTAGGAGCTCGAGCGCAGACTCCGTCGTGGAGAGGGTGGCGGGGTGGCCTAGGAGGGGATTGTCCGTCGTGGCATCGGCGACCGACTTGGGGAGAGGGACAGGACCGACTAGGTCGTGCTTCGCCTTGGGAGGGTCACTCGGGTACGGCATCGAACACCACACCTCGGTGACCTCGGTGGCTCTAGGTTCTTGATCTTCTGCGGCCAAGGACGCCTTCGGTGGGCTGGAGGGACGGGGCCGAAGGCCGTCGGCGGGGTGGTGACAGTGGTGGGGTAGAGGTTGTAATAGTAGGCGGTACGAGCGCTCGTCGTGTACGTGAGGTTTTAGGTGGCACTTCGCGTTTCGCGTCGCGGCGTCCAGTGTATCTGCGGGTGTTTCTTTTTGGCTGTTATCCACTGAAAGAAACCCGGAAGTCATATTTTCTCACTTGAGCGTTGAGATGTGAGATGTTGCGTTCTTGATGCAGCATTGGAGCGCGCTTCAGCGTTTCTGCACTGCTGCATCGTCTGCATTGGATCTTGAGAGTGGACTCGTAGACGACGACGACCAGTCACATATCCAATCGAACCAAGCTTTCCACCTGTATCATGACGATCGCGACCTTCGATGAGGACGGACGGGAGCTCTCCGAATACGAGAGAAAGCGCCTCGAGCGCATCAAGAAGAATGAGGAGCACCTCAAGCGTCTCGGACTCGACAGGTACCAGAACTTTATGCGGAAGAAGAGTCCGCCCAAGAGGAAGACATCGAGCCCCCGTCCGCACAGGGTAAAGCCATGGGAGGAGAGGCGGTCAGGCCGCCTGTCCAGTACGTCAGGCACGGCCAAAATGCTTATGCTGGACTACAGCGCCGAAGAGGGCGTCGATAAGGTTGTAGGGCAAGACGAGGACGAAGACTTCGAGGTTATTAGCTACCGTAAGCCCAGGTCGACGAGGTTGACTGTCAACCGGGACGAGTGGGAGCTATCCAAGGAGGAGCTTAGACTCAAGGATTACTACGGTACGGAGGAGAAAGATCAGGCTGCCCCTCTTTCCAAAGGTCAGGCTTCCCCCCCTTCCACTGTGAAAGGTCAGTTTCCACGCGTTATCACACCTACGAATACTAGCACCACCCAAAGTACAAAAAATTATAGCAGAAAAATGCCCACACCTGGAAAGACGCCGCTAGAAGAATCAAAAGAGCCAAAGGATTTCATTGGAAGCCGCATCGCCAAAGATTTTAATGCCGTCACCTACTTTGGTACCATTGACAAATATCTATCAAATTTGAAGTGTTGGCATGTAGCATATGATGACGGAGACGACGAGGATTATGACACGCAGGAGTTGAGAGTTGCACTCGATCACTATGAGATGAATAAGAGTGCCGATGAAGCAACTCCAACAAAATCGAGAGGGAAGAGGAGATATGCGGCCGTTTCGAAGAAAGCGAAAGTGGAAGCGGCTGGCTCGCGTTCGAAGAGACGGTCAACGCGACGGTAATACCCTCACTAGGCCTTACTTGGACGCACTTGGATGTCATTTGTTTTTCTCTTTCGTTGCCATGATGGCGACAGGGTCTTCCAACAATCCATACCCTGACTTAGCATTCTAAAGTTTGTAGGTTTAAGTTGACTTCTTAGTCTAACAATGCGGCACGGAAAAGCCGAGCGACCTCATCATTGTCACGTCAGCCAAATACCACTGGCAGACGTCCCGGATCATCTTCTCATCCATATCGGAAACCTTCAGAATTATGTTCTTATAATTCTTGCTGTTGATCTTCTCGTTTGGGTTTTCTGCTCCTAGTGCATTCAAAACAGCCGGGACCGTATCCATTGGGTACACCGAGAACTGAACGTCGTGCAGGTGACCCACGATGCAATGAAGATCAGCTACCATCGACTCGAAATGTGGGTCTCGATGGCCTCCAACAAGCGCATCGATTGCACATTTCATAAGCTCCGCCGTTCTATTTCCCCCATTGCACTGCCTCAGACGACCTTTCATATTCAGTAGCTGGGATGCTGCCGACACAAATCTTTCGACAGGGTCTCTTACAACGGCAATGACTGGGCGAGGAACGCCACCCATTTGGTCGTTCGCCACGTCCTTCATAAAATGCTGTGCTTCTGTCATGTTTTGTCCCGGCCTTAGTGGGCGGAACTTTCGAACAACAGCATTTCGTGGATACCGAAGAAGAACAGTGTCTATACTAGTCCCACCAGTTTTGTATAGCTTCTTGTACGCGAAGTTAGGTGGCAAATCAAGCGTCTTCTTGCTTTCGCGAAGGTAAAGCTCACAGCGTTCCTCTCCGGTAACATGGTGTATATCTGGCTGCCCGCAAGATATACCATATAATTCCACCATGTTCTTATAACATCGGAAGAGGTCTGCCGCTTTTCTTGGGCGGACCGGGTGCGACTTCTTATATTCGGCCATGAACTGGATTGGCCGGAAGTACGAGCATTCGGTTGCAGCTGTGCTGCAATCTTCTCCAATCCGGACGCGGGGCACCGCAGTTCCATTCTGTCTTTTGTGTTTTTCAACTGCCAAAGCCTCTATATTCTCTCTTCTGCGTATTTCAACTGTCATCGCCTCCATATTTAACCTTGTAGTGGCGTTCAAAATGCCGCCAGAAATCACAGTGCCCACCAAGATTAAGAACCACGCGGGCAGTGATCGAGTCATATTTTTGAAGCAGCGACTTGACTTTCGCGTTGAACGGCGGAGGATTCTTCACAATTTTTGGGTAGTCCTCATTCAATGAGCCAGCGGCGACCCGGGTGGTGCTGATCGCACTGCTGGGCCATTGTCTTGGGGCTGTCGGCCTGGATTGCGCAATCCCTTCTCGGTATATTTTGGCAGGCAGAAACAGTGGACGCCAGAATAGGGCTCTCCGTTTTTTGTGCGCTTCGCAATTCGTTTCGGTGAAATAAAATAACAATTCAGATTTTGTTTTAACCAAGTAATTAAAGTATTGAATACTACCTACTAGAGTAGTATACTCGTACGTAACTTAAAATGTAGAATGTAGATACAAGCTTTATTTTCGGCAAACCGAGAAAAAGGGCCGATCTTCGTCTGGCCACGTTACTCCCATCCTCCTCTTGCACGGCCAAGGACAAAAAATTATTGCAGCGATGAAGCGTCGGCTATTCCTTGTAATCAATTTGTTCTCTGTCGCCTTTCCCAAGCTTACAGCCGGTCTCGCCGCTGTGGGTGGGCCCTCCCTCGATGTTTTCTTGAGATTCTCTCCGCTTATCGGCGGACCAAAGTTTGCCCCCCTTCATGTCGAGGTCATGATTAAGAAGAGACAATCGGATTCCGACGCTTTCAATCGCTCGACACCGAACGAGGAGAATGTGCTCCATAGGTTTGACTTCGTCCCTAGCTCCCCCACCGACCCAAGGACGCTTGGTCAATTGTTGACATTCCGGTCTGTCCCCGGGCTTGTGCGGTATCGGACGCTCGAAATAAGAGGCGGGGGGGGGAACAGGGGGGGGGGGGAAGGGGGGGGGGGGGGGTCCGTCAGGGACGACGAATCCTTTGGACGGTCGCAGGAGTTCAAAGAAATCGTTTCCTTGCCATCTCTCTCCGACGACACCGGCCCCAAGAGGAGGGTAGTTGTGGGAAGGAATGGGTTGTCGTTTCTGCTCAGATCCATAGACATGGCGGACTCTGACTGCGCATCCGAAGTAATCTCCGGAGCGGAACAGTTTGTACGTAGCTATCAACAAGAACGTGGAAAGCTAAGCGTTCTTGGCAACAGTTGCTACGTGTTCGCATTCGACCTGATGAGATTCATTGACGGCCACGATGGCAGCAGATGAACGATATAGATATCAATGATGATGATGCAAAGTTTTCCATTCTTTGTTTTACAGTATTGCATTGATTCGTTTATTTTGCATGTATGTGTGTACAGTATATTCCCCTCTCTATAGCCAATTGCACCTTTGCCCGGTCAGCTCGAATAAGCGCTCGTTGAACGGTCGGACAAAGTTGAGCAGCTCCTCCTTGAGCTCGTCCGAAATCGGAATCTCTCCGTAGATTTCCTCATGGTTGTGGTGGCCGGTGCCCCCCTCCCCATCCGAACTGGCGCCACTGTCACTGCTATTGTCGTCACTGTCACTGGCATCTCCATCGACCTCGCCATCGACCTCGTCCCACGGCGTGGCCTCGTCGTAACCACGGTGGCCGCCGACGTTGTACATGCCCTCGGCGACGACGTCGGTAAAGTCAAAGTCCGGAAGTCCGAGCCAGCCCGAGAGGTCGCTCAGCATATTCACCGTGTCATCCCTCATGTCCTCATTGCAGACGAGGTAAATGTCCTCGGCGGGGTAGGTGATGTACCACCACTCCAGGGGCAGGACGTACAGCCCCCTCCCGACGAAGGACTCGACGAGGTGGAGGGACGGGAGGCGGATGATCTTCTCGGGATTCTCCCTGACCAGATCGGACCACTGGGCCCTGGGCACGTCCTTGCTGACGCTATCCCCGTAGCAGTGATCGGCCAGGTCGATGAGGGGGGGCTCGCGTGCCTCCTTGCGCCTCTGGAACTCCTCCCTGGCCCATTTCTGGCCCCCGTACGCGTTCCATGCCATCTGCTCGCCCCCCCCCCCCCGGCCGCAGGCACTCCCGCAGCACCCTGAGCTCCGCCCTCACCATCTCCTCGAAGGAGAAGAGGTGGTTCTCCCTGTAGTAGTCCTCCGTCATGCCCTTGGGCACTCCCCTCTCCTTGGCGCGGCCCTTCATGGCCCGCTCCAGGGCCGGCACGACGTAGCTGTACCTGTACGAGCTCCACGCCCGGTCGAGAGGCTCCCTGGCCGCCACGACGATCCTGGGCCCAGGGAGCCGGTCGGCCGTGATCCTGGCCACGTTCCCGTAGGGGAGGTATCCGGGGCTGGCCTCCCCGGTCATGAGCGCCCCCGATCCCAGGAAGGCCTCGGTCGAGGGGAAGTGGGACAGGTACCACGACATGGACCGCTGTGCGTAGTACTTGAAGTAGTGGATCTGCTTCTCTCTGGCTGGCAGGACCCTGTCGTGTCCGACCAGGTAGTGGTACAGCGAGCTGGTCCCGCACTTGCCCGCCCCAATGATGACGAAGCCGGGACGGCACATCCCCCAGGCGACCTCCCGCTCCGAGTACCGAGCGTTGGGTCCGAGCGGTCCTCCGGGATCCGGGTAGGGAGGAAGGTGGTCGTCGTCCACCCTCTGCCTGTTCCGCTGGACGGCCTCGGTCCAGTTGACCGCCGCCTGACCCCCGTCCGCCGGATCGGGTGGCATGCAGGGCCCCCAGCTCCCGCCCCCCCCGGCCTCGGCCCCGGCCCCGGCCCCGTGCTTCCGGAGGTCCCGCACCTCGTCCCAGTAGGCCGGGGTCCGGCCCGCGGAGTTGACGAAGTCCGCGCCCGCCCCGTCGTACGGTCCCCCGTCGATCCCGCCCAGCAGCTCCGGGGGGAAGGGGGGGAGGGGGGGGGGGGGGGGGGGGGGGGGGGGGGGGGGGGGCTCGTCCTCCTCCTCCTCCCCGGCGGCGGACGAGGGGAGGCCGGCCTGGTGCTTGCGCGTGGGTCCCGGCGGGGGCCGGGCCGGACGCGGGTCCGTTCCCGGCCCGCGGTCGTGGCCGTACCCGTCCCCGTCCCCGTGCCCGCGGCCGGCCTGCCGGACCAGGACGGAGGCCGCGCCCAGGAGCGCCGCCAGCGCCAGCGCCAGCGCCATCGCGGCCAGCATGCGCCTTCGGGCCCCGACGGCGGGGCCCGGGGAGGCGGGGGCGGGGGCCGGGGGCGCCGCGGTCCCGGTCCCTAGGTCCTGCCCGCCGCCGTCCTCGATGGCGTCCATGTCGCCCTCCCAGGTCGGGTCGGCGGTCTCCACCGCCAGGTACGCGGGCTCCGTCCCGCCGCCGCCGCCGCCGCCGCCGCCGCCCCACGTCTTCTTCGTGGCGGTGGGCCGCATGTTGCGCGCGTCCCCTTCTTTCTTTCTGTCTTGGGTGGGTCTGTGTTGCGGGCGATCGATTGACTGTGAGTACATGACATGTATTTACTCCTTAGTATGTATGTATGAATGTACTACAGTATCCATACAGAAACCGTTGCAACGTTTGCAATATTACTAGCTATTAGAGTCTTGTATATACTCTCGTAGTATCCATACAAACCAAACCCAGAGAAAGGAACAGTCATTATGATATGACATACTACTCTAGGAAGTATGCATACTCTATCTATAGTATGCATACTATGATAGTACTACTACTACTAGAAGTAGTAGTATTATTATTGCCTTCATAATTATTTTCAAACCTTGTGATTTCTCTCAGGGTAAAATAAAAAACCTTGTGTATGTAATACGCTCGTACCCGTTTCATGTCGTCAAACTTGCCGGCGCACAGCCGGCATGAAATCTGAAAATCTGTTTGTGAT
>Ga0099799_10084_pt1 | contig 27933 bp, 13 predicted proteins | sample Uncmet6_SortLC_1_FD_89033 | JGI IMG/M metagenome (GOLD analysis project Ga0099799, IMG submission 89033) | Marine eukaryotic communities from CALCOFI LINE 67, Pacific Ocean - CN11_C50_N6_SortLC_1 | ecosystem: Environmental > Aquatic > Marine > Oceanic | place: Pacific Ocean: Monterey Bay...
GGCGCAGCAACAACGACGACGGGATGGAAATCGACGTTCCAGATAGACGCGATGAAGATGAAGGTGGTTCGAAAAAGAAGGCGGCTAGGCGAAAAAGCAAACGGTGCCGACGGGAGAGGCGTAAAGAGAAAAAGAAATAGCTCGCGGCTTTAAAGCCGCAGAGCAAAAGTGCGGTGCGTGGAGTTGTAACATCATGGCTCAAAGACAAAAACCTTACCTGCACTGTGCGGGAGGCTGTCATTCTGAAGACGCTTGGTGCGTCCTGGGATGCTTGGCGGCGCCCGCACAGCACGCAGGGAGACCGAACCCGTGCGCTGCATCTCCTCGCGGTTCTTATTTACCGGCTTTTCGGTCCCGCCATGTTCGACGTCCGCGTCGTCCTTCGAAGTGGATCCTTTGATCATGTAGGCGGCTTTCCTCGCGGCCAGTGGCTGGACCTCCTTTACAACGCCGATGCAAGAGCAATGATCCTCACGGCGCTCCCAGAAGAACTGCGGCGTACATTCCATGAATCAACAATGACCACTGCTGATATTGAGTCGCATTTTTCGCGCATCGCCAACACCTCCTCCGATTCGAATAAGCCAACAAAAGAAAATATCGCTGGAAAAGTAACGAGACTTGACGTTGCTCTAGATATCATGCGTCGCGTGAACGAAGACAGCAGGGAGTTTCAAACGCATTCGTTTCAGTGGAGCAGGAAGAAGAGGAAACTAGGCGCTGGAGCGGCGAGCGCTGACTTCAACGACGGGAAATTCAATTTTGATGATTACTACTCAACCATGCGAAGTCAATCTAAAGGATATGCGACCGGAAGAGACGCGACAAACCGCGATCACGCAAAGCACGCTGGCGGGCAGCCATGCGGGCAGCTCTGAGCAGCGCAGCTCGGCGGCTGAAGGGTATTAGGAATAGGAGCGGGATTAACAAGCGCGCTTTAGATTTATGATGCCAGCGGCCATTTGTATTTAAAAGAAAAGTATGGATGTTCTTTGCTGCTGTCTAGAACGCTATATTTGTTTTTTTGCCTTTCGTCATTGTTGCCGCTTCGCTAGCTATTTTTTTGCTGTTTTGCAGTTAAATACCCCACAAGCACCCACCCCCCGTAACAGAACTTTCTGTTGTGCCACCCTCTAAGTGGCGGGACTCTAGAGGGACGAAAGCTACTCATGACTAAACTACCTACAGAAAGATACCCCGAGTGGGGTTTGAGATGAGAACGCCTCGATCTACGATCTATTCCGCTATTTGTTGGGAGAATTAGAGGAGGAAGCCTTGATGAGGCGGGCATCAAATTCTGCTACCTTGCGGAGCCGCCGCCCTGTCTCAATGCCGGCGTATTGCGACACGAGGTGTAGCAGGCCAGTGGAGAGCGAAGATAAGAAGCACTCCGGTGCTTCATGGACTCGGCGACGAGCAGTAGATATGATGATCAGTTCAAAGAAGACCTTGGCCGCGTTGACGACTCCTCGAGTGTGAGCAAGGATCGCCTCCACGTCTTTGGCGCTCATCAATGCTGCCAGTGCGGAAACCTTGTTGTAGAGCACGTGTCCCGTCCCTCCATAATCGTAGAGTGCTCCCGCGAGAATGAGAAACAGGCAGAACGGATAGTCAGGTAATGCAAGGTTGAAAGGCGATTCTTCGGCATAGCCATCGTAGAGCGCAATATTCGCGCCGTGGTTGAAGAGATAGATCGCGATGTCGTGATTCTTTCCATACACGGCGTGATCAAATGCCGCCATTCCACAAGAATCGACATGATCAATTTCGTCGGGCGCAAGATCGTAGCACTCGATAAGGAACGTGCACACATCTCGCCTGCCGTTGAGCGCTGCTAGCGCCAGGGCTGTCATGCATTCGTACTCCTCCGGAATGTAGACCTCCTCCGACCCGAGCTTTGAGTATGAGGTGAACCCGTTTCGTCCGAGCCACGCGTGGACGTCGTGCAAAGAGTAGCTAGCTGTGGGCGGAAAGGCGCAGGAGTAGCACGCGGGGGGAGGCGATAAGGAGCGTGAAAATTAGACGCGGCGAGAGCCCTGCACGTGGGCGTCAAATAGAAGTGAGCCTCGGCATCATCGCTGTACCTGTTTACCAACAAAGCCGCCGTAATCGCCGGCGACGCCGCCATGGCCACTCTCCCCCAAAAGAAAATCTTTCAAAAGGGGGCTGGAAAATGGGCTGAAAAGCTCGAACTTCCGATAGTAGGTCGCTTGGACCGCCGACCTGGGAGCTAAAAATTGGTGGGATTTGTTCGCACAAGCGCGCTCTATACATCTATATAGCTAACTTTTTTATCCCGAAATCGAGGTCACTTCACCCCCCCCTGGCGAGTTTACTTGAAGTTTATTAAGGCACTGCTACACTTCACTAGCTCGGGCCATTAGCTCGATTCACTAGCCCCAACCCCCAATAAATTGGGACTCGCATCTGGAGGATTTAGCATTTAGCATTTAGATTTTCTTTGATCATACAAAAAGGATCTAAATCTAAATGCCTCTCTAAATGCCACTAAATAACCCTGCTATATAACTTCAATACCTCACACCTCACTTAAGAAACGCTCAAACGTAAAAGAAGAAAGAAGAAGGGGCCACTTTAGCAGGGCACTCATTATTATCAGATGCCATGTCAGAGATGCGATTTCAAAAGTCAAAAGAAGGTGCCCGGTCTGCCTGGGTCTCTGGTCTCTGGTTCGGTTTGAGGTGGCGCTGTCTCCAGACGGGCGCGTCGCGTAGTTCGCGGGTGAGTTCGCGCTCGTAGTTCGCGCGTAGTTCGCGCGTAGTTCGCGCGTTGTTCGTACGCTGTTCGCGCGTTGTTCGTACGCTGTTCGCGCTTTGTTCGTACGCTGTTCGCACTCGTAGTTCGCACTTTTAAAATTTAAAATTTAAATTAGTAACATGATTAATAGACACGCACTGGCTGATATATCACAACCGCCACACACCGCAAGAAAATTGACACACGGGCACAAGCACCATGGGCACGAGCGCATCATGGACTGAACGGAATATATAGTATTATATAGTAGCCCAACCAGCCCTAAGGGGCGACCGCGCTCCAAGATTCCAATTTTTGCAACTCGCTAGCGCGCCGTTCGCGCCTCCTGTTGCGGACGCGCCTCCTGTTGCGGAATCACCGAGCACCAGCACCAGCACCAGCACCAGCACAGATGTTCGCATGGATGTTCGTGGCGGCACCGCCATGCATGCCGCCATGTGCACCACGGCCATGACCGCGGTGACCATGGCGGCAGCTGCAAGCCAGGTGCTATAAGCTGCTGAGAATGATAATTGGGGGAGCTATAATCGCAAGCTATTCTAGAGAGAGTTATTAAATGGACAGGGTAACTAGCCGCGTGGGAGGCCCACGGTTCTAGAGCTATAAACGCCTGCACGTATAGCAGCTATCAGTTATACTAATTAATTTATAATATATTCCCGGTTCGTTGTTCGTACGAGTTCGCACTCGTTGTTCGTACGAGTTCGCGCGTTGTTCGTACGCTGTTCGTACGCTGTTCGTACGAGTTCGCGTCGTTGTTCGTACGCTGTTCGTACGCTGTTCGTACGCTGTTCGTACGAGCGCGAACTCACCACGCGACGCGCCCGTCTGGCTGTCTCTGTCTCTACAATTAAATTTTGCCCTAGCTTTCTAGGGGTGACTGGGGCTTTTTTTTTTAAATCATTTTTCTAGCTATCCATTAGGGGCATCATTTATTATTTTGATTAAAACCGCTCATGGGTGCTGTGGGGGATGCAGACGCGTGTGTACCTTTTATTTTTGACCTGCCTGCTAAATCATTCGACTAAATCATAAAAACAGTAAGCTCCACAATTGAGCTTCAGCCAAATCCTTTGTCCAGTCAGAATGATGGCTCGCTAATAATCGGCGCTATCATCGCTGTAACCGCTTTCGTCAGTACCGTCTCCAGAATTTGCCCGTCCATCGCCATTATCACCGCCATCGTTGCTTCCCTCACCTTCCTCGAAGTCCTCCGAGTATGCTGTAGAAGTCTCATCAGAAGCGGCATCTGGCTCAGTGTTGCTGTTATCTTCCTGGGAGTTTTCCTTCTGCGCCAGCACTTGCTCTGCATCACGCAGCGCTTTCTCTGCCTCGGCGATCGATTTGTAATCCAGCATCACTGTAGTCCCGTTCACTTTGGATCCCGCCTTCACTCCATCAATCACTTTCCGAGCTCCATCGATGTCTTCTTGCGCAATCGAGCCATCCGCAGACTTCTCTTGCAAGGGCTTCATGGCCTTCTCTTCGATGTTCTCTTTCATGACCTTCTTCTGCGCCAGCTCTTCCTCTGCACGGCGCAGTGCTTCCTCTGCCCTAGCGGTCAATTTGTCACCTAGCTTCACGGTAATGTCGTTCACTTTGCCTCCAGCTTTCACTTCCTCGATCACCCCCCGTGCTTTTTTGATATCTCCTTCTTCAAGCGCCCCGTCCCTGGACTTTTTTGCCAAGGTTTCTTCCACCTCATCGAGTTTATCAGTCAATTCCTTCTTCTGCACCAGCACTTGCTCTGCATCACGCAGCGCGTCCTCTGCCTCGGCGATCGATTCGTCATCTACCTTCACTCTAGTTCCGTTCACTTTGGATCGCGCATTCACTCCCTCAACAATCACTTCCCGAGCTTCATCGATGTCTTCTTGCGCAATCGAGCCATTCGCGGACTTCTCTCGCAAGGGCTTCAGGGCTTTCTCGAGTTTCTCCGTCATGTCCTTCTTCTGCGCCAGCACTGCTTCTGCATCACGCAGCGCTTTCTCTGCCTCGGCGATCGATTCGTCATCTACCTTCACTGTAGTCCCGTTCACTTTGGATCCCGCCTTCACTCCATCAATCACTTTCCGAGCTCCATCGATGTCTTCTTGCGCAATCGAGCCATCCGCAGACTTCTCTTGCAAGGGCTTCATGGCCTTCTCTTCGATGTTCTCTTTCATGACCTTCTTCTGCGCCAGCTCTTCCTCTGCACGGCGCAGTGCTTCCTCTGCCTCGGCGATCGACTTGTCACCTAGCTTCACGGTAATGTCGTTCACTTTGCCTCCAGCTTTCACTTCCTCGATTACTCTCCGTGCTTCTTTGATATCTCCTTCTTCAAGCGCCCCGTCCCTGGACTTTTCTGCCAACGATACTTCCACCTTATCGAGTTTCTCCGTCAATTCCTTCTTCTGCACCAGCACTTGCTCTGCAACACGCAGCGCTTTCTCTGCCTCGGCGATCGATTTGTAATCCAGCGTCACTATAGTTCCCTTCACTTTGGATCCCGCCATCACTCCATCAATCACTTTACGAGCTCCATCGATGTCTTCTTGCGCAATCGAGCCATCCGCAGACTTCTCTTGCAAGGGCTTCATGGCCTTCTCTTCGATGTTCTCTTTCATGGCCTTCTTCGCCAGCTCTTCCTCTGCATGGCGCAGTGCTTCCTCTGCCGTTGCGATCGATTTGTAATCCAGCATCAATGGAGTCCCGTTCACTTTGACTCCTAATTTCACTTTCTCGATTACTCTCCGTGCTTCCTTGATATCTCCTTCTTCAAGCGCCCCCTCCCTGGACTTTTTTGCCAAGGATTTTTGCACCTCATCGAGTTTATCAGTCATGTCCTTTTTCGGTGCAAGCACTTGTTCTGCATCATGCAGCGCTTTATCTGCCTTGGCGATCGATTCGTCATCTACCTTCACGGTAATGTCGTTCACCACTTGGGCTCTCGCCTTCAATTCCTTAATCACTGCCCGTGCTTTCTTGATATCTCCTTCTTCAAGCGTCCCATTTTCGGCCTTTTCTTTCAAGGGCGTCACTGCCTCCTTGAGGTCATTAGTATTTTGTTCTGTAATTTTTAACACTTCACCTGCATTCGCTAGTTCCTTTCTTGCATGACTAATCAATCTCTCGTCCAGCTTCACCGTGTTTATGATCACCTTCTCTCCTTTTTCCAACTTGTCGATCATTCGCTTTGCTCTATCGATGTTTTCTTGGCGAAGCTTGCCTGACTCGGATTTTTCTCGCAATGTGTCAATAGTGCCCTTGAGCTCTCCTTTCATTCGTTCCATCGCGCCTTTTTCGCCACCTCCCTTCCCTGTCAAGGTGTAGTATAACTTCGGCGGATGATAATAAAATCCCGTGGATGCTGCATAGGCATCGATGGATATGCTAACAGCGAGACAAAGGTACGTGAGCGTGGTGGCTGAGTGCTCACCAAGCGCACCGTAGTGGTACATCAATTCGATGGTGATGAGAGACATTTCTGTGACCAGCTGAAGCATCAGTAAGTCATTATTGTTTATTTCGGGTAGATTTTTTCTCAATGAGGCATTGTCCTCATCTTCGTCATCGTCGGTCCTTGTCGGAGCATATGGGTGGCACAAGCGAATTAGAACAAAGTGTGGTATTGTCACAACGCCGAGCAGAAGCCATGCTTGGACAGCGCCACCGAATACGGAGAACATGACGACATCGGCTGCAGCGATCCATTTCTTCGTATTCTCCAGTATTTCCCACCATTTGTATTTGTCCTTATACTTGGTCAAAATTTGACCAAACTTGGGTGCGAGCAAGGCCGAGTGCAAGGGGAAACTCGAGTTACATTTAAAAGTGGCGGATGCAAGACGGCATTAAGAAAGGTTTGACCTCTTACCTTCCTTTCATGCTCACTCAATTCTGTAAGTAAATCATCAGCCAATATCCAGTCGTCTTCAGATTCATCAGTTTCGGACCAGCGCACATCTTTGATAGTCACTTGGGCTTTGCCTTCTGTGTCAGCGGAATCCACCACCCACCATTTCTTATCGTGCTTCAAGATGTCGCCTTCTCTTGGTTTAAAGTTCACGGTCTTGAGCACTGTGTTCTCGCCATATTCAAGATAGCAGACCTTGTATTTTCTCTCCTTATTAGGGCCACGAAGCACCGTAGCCTTCCGCCCGTCGCTTTTGTTGTCAACTATCTCAAAGACTGTGTCTTGTTGACGTAATTTTTCGGTGGGAGTCGAATCAAACTCAGGCCCAGATGCTGGCATTACAGGTGTGCTCTTATTCTTATCTTTGCCTCTGGTGAATATCGACTTGCATTGGTCCAGCTTTCTATCTTTTGGTTGGAATTCAAAGTCAGCTTCTGTCAGTGGTTTCCAGCCCGTTTCCTTATGTTGCAGCATTTGTCGCCCCTTGTCATAGCGGATCTTATACATAGTGTCATCATTCACATCTGTCACAATGGCCCATTCTTTCTTCTTCGTAGCTTCATTGAAGTGCATTACGATATCTCCCTTCTGAGCTTCCGCTCCGTCAAAGAAAACATCTTTACTATAATGATTTTCAGTGGGTCTTTTGCTTTGAACCATCACCCGGGGAAGCTTTTGGTCCTTATCTGATATCAACCTCACATAAACGTTAAAGCCGAAGAAATATCCCAACACGAGCACCATGGAACCAAACAGCATACCAGGCCATGGACCTTCGCTTCCACATTTGATGCTCGGCTGCGCGTTCAGTTGCCACGCACTATTGTCCTCATATTCAGTACAAGCCCAAGGCTCCATAGCAGTAATGCCCATGGTGATATAGACGAATAGAACGGTGTTGAGGAGTGTGCGCACAATTCTGTACCCTCTACGCCGATGGGCCGTTTGCTGATCGGCTAGTTGTATCATTCGCCACGTGAAGAAGGGTAGCATCACCACAAATGGAGACATCGCCGCAAGCCACCAGCGTTCTGAATAGCCAATTATTCCAATCGAGCATTCTGGGCTTGCGAATATTTTCAGATCGAAAAATACCAATGCCACAATCCACTCGGCGAACTTGAGCAACGCCCGAGGGTACTTTAACTCCAATCTGAAGGTGATGGATATCATCTGATAGTGCGTAAAAATGATGGTCAATTTGGCGGAGAGGTCATAGTTGGTGTCCGATATCGCGTACACCCCTAAAACAGCGAGAATGCCCAGTAGGACGAAGACTGCCAATGCCCCTTCCCCCCAGTCCGGGCACTCGATGCATTGAGAACCTAAAGTGTAATAACCTCTTTTGCACGTTCCGCATGCGTAGCCAGTACGCCCCTCCTCGCAGGTGGTCCCATCAGGGCAATAATCTTCGTCTCCGCACTCGATGCACTCCTCCGATTTGGTCCAGTCCGGCCAGAAGCCTCGTGAACAACCCAAACAAAAAGTCGCTATGCCAGCCTGGGACGTCTTACCAGCTTCGCAAACAACGCATGACGTCTCTGCGGCTCCACCAGGAGTCCTCGAGAACTTTCCCGCTGGGCATGATAGACAAGCACCGCCATCGGAGGCGGCCAAACTGGCCGAAAACCTTCCTGCCCGACATCGGGTGCAAGATTCTGCGCCCTCGTCTACTGAGAAGGTCCCAGCTGGGCATCTCGTCGCCTGCGTGCTACCAGCTGCAGCGAAGTAGCCAGCCTCTGTAATGAAGCAGTCGGTCAATTCATCGTGGAATCCTGCGTTGGCTGCAGGATCCCCGAGCCACCTGCCCACTGGGCAGTCGCTGCAGGTGAGCTCCCCAGCGCTCTCGGCAAACTTCCCGGCATCGCATATCGTGCACGATACGGCTCCTTCAATCGAATCTAAGACTGCCCCGGCTGGACAGGCCGTGCAAGAAACGACAGTCCCTGTCGCATACGTGCCCCTCTGACATTTTGTGCAAGATGACGCTCCGGTGAGCTGGTCGACGAACGACCCGGCCAGACAGTCTTGACAGTCATCCATGCTGTCATCGCGATACTTCCCAACTGTGCAGAAGTCACAGATGCTGTCACCTGCCGCCGAATATGACCCCGCGGGGCACGGACCACATTCCGATTGCCCTGCTGCTGATGCTGTACCGTCGGGGCAAATTTCACATGCATCCATGCCTGTCTTGTCGGCATATCGACCCGCCTCGCAATCTGAACAGGTTGCTTGGCCAGTACCGGTAACGTACTTGCCCGGTTGGCAATCGCCGCATTCCGTGGACCCTGCGGCGGAAGCTTTGCCCTGAGGACAAAGTTCGCAGGATGCCATTCCTGACATGTCGGTGTACCGGCCCGCTTCGCAATCCGTGCACAATCCACCCTCCGCACCATTGTTCTTTCCAGCAGCGCAGGCTTCACACGAACCTGCCCCGGTATCGGTATCGGAGCTCCTTCCAGAGGGGCACGCAGTGCACGCATCCGCACCTGCGTATTTGGGGACTTCTTTTTCGTTCGGCCAATTGCCCTTGGTGCGCTTCCCGAACTTTTTCTTGGAGTATTTTCCAGCCTCGCATTCTTCGCAGGATGGAGATCCAGCGGTTGCATACTTTCCTATGGCGCACCTAGTGCACTTCGATGAACCAATGGGTGAGTGCTTCGCGGCAGGACACTCCGTGCACGCATCCGCACCTGCGTATTTGGCTACTTCTTTTTCGTTCGGCCAATCGCCCTTGGTGCGCTTCCCGAATTTTTTCCTTGCATATTTTCCCGCCTCGCATTCTTCGCAGGATGCAGAACCAGCTGATGAGTACTTGCCAACAGCGCACCTTACACACTGCGACGACCCGATATACGAATGCTTCGCGGCAGGACACTTCGTGCACGCATCCGCACCGGCGTATTTGGGGACTTCTTTTTCGTTCGGCCAATCGCCCTTGGTGCGCTTCCCGAATTTTTTCTTGGCATATTTCCCCGCCTCACATCCTTTGCAATATAGAGAACTAGCTGAAGAGTACTTGCCCACTTCACATCGTATGCACCTGGAAGATCCGGCATCGGAGGAGTACCTTGCGGCAGGACAAGCAGTGCAGTTGCCACCGGCGTATTTCGCGACTCTCTTTTGGAAAGGCCATATGTATTTGACGCGGCTACCGAACTTTTCCTTGGCATATTTCCCGGCCTCACACTCCAGGCATAACGCTGCTCCAGCTTTTGAATACGTCCCCACTTCGCACCGATAGCAGCGTTTTGACCCGGCATGAGAATACCGCCCAGCGGGACATGGATCGCAAGCAGCCATGCCTTTGTCATTGTTGTAGCTTCCTCCTGGACAGCTGCTGCAAGCTGCCGAGCCACTGCTGGAATACTTGCCACGGCCGCACTTCTTGCAGGTCTTCTTCTTCTTGGCACCAATAGCCGAAGAGTATTTACCAGCGATGCAAGAAGTGCAGTTCGTAAAGCCCGTCTTCAATGCGGAATATTTCCCCGTTGGGCACAGCGTACAGTTTCCGAGTCCTGAGGAGCCCACATTCGACGATGTGCCCTCTGGACATTCAGAAATGCACTCCGTTGCGGCGTAATTGCCGACATAGAAACCCCTTTTGCAGTAAGTGCATTCGGTGGCACCTGCAGACGGTGCATATGAGCCGGGCCTGCACGGCATGCACGACGCCTTGCCTGCATTCTGCTGGACATATCCTGCGCCGCACACAGCGCAGGCCGCCTGACCCGCTGTTGCAGAATACTTGCCCGCAGGGCATACCGTGCATGTTGATGAGGCCGTGGCTCCTAGGGCCGACGAGGACTCGCCGGCAGCACACAGGTTTGCGCAATTTGCTGTGGAGGCGCTTTCAGTGTTGCCCCATCGGCCAGCGGAGCAGGACGTGCATGAGGTGGCGCCTGCAGCAGCGTATGTCCCAGCACCGCAAGGGCCACTGCAGGTGCTGACCGTCAAGCCCGCCGATATTCCGAAGTAACCAGCGGCGCAGCCTTTACACGACGGCTGACCCGTGCTGTTCTGGTACTTTCCAGCTGCACACGGCGTACAAGTTACTGCCCAGGTTCCTTCGGAAGGATCGGAATATTTGCCAGCATCACAATCCAGGCAAAGGACGCCGGAAAGAAAAGTCCCTGCGGGGCAAAGCGGCGTGGGGAGCGGCGTGGGCTGCCTCGTGGGTATTTGTGACGGTGCTGTTGACGTCGTGGGGCGGCTGGAGGGCTCCGGGGCGGGCCTTAGCGTAGGCCTTGCCGTGGGCCTTGCCGTGGGCCTTGTCGTGGGTCTTGTTGTGGGCCTTGCCGTGGGCCTTGCCGTGGGCCTTGTCGTTGGTCTTGCCGTGGGTTTTGCCGTGGGTTTTGCCGTGGGCACCGGCGTCGCGTCCATGCGCTCGGCGTACAGCTCCGATACCTGGCCCGCGTCCAGCGCCATGCCGTCCCAGAAGCGGAGGTAGGAGATGGTGCCGTCGAAGTAGCCATCAGCGCTAAACGGCGACCGGCCAATCCAGTGATAAGCACGAGTCAAACTCAGCGGTTCTTGACCTGAAGCTGTGGTATCTGTCTCAGCGCCATTCTTATAGAACACCCAATTGCTTTCGTCAATAGTCCACACAACGTGTACATGCTCCCCAGCTGTAAAGAAAGATGATGAAGCCGAATTGAGCGCTGGATAAGAGTTCGAGCTCCCCCGGAACACGCGGGCCGCCAATCGTCTACCACTACTTTCGATGCCAAACTGCACCTCGTCGTCGCGTGCACCATCACCGAAGTCCAATATGCGGCTCCAATAATTGAATGCATCCCATTTGACGTACGCCTCCATCGTCATGGGTTCGCCCCCGAACTCCCACGTCGTCAGATCCAGGTAGTCGTTCACACCATCGAGCACCATGCCCTCGTCTGAGCACGTCGCGCCGTTCATGGCCGTCGCGATGATCCCGGCGCCGTTGGCTCCGCTGTCGGCGATGACGGCACCAGAGCCACTGCTGCACCCCCGGAAGTCGAACTCGTGGTCCGGGCCGCGAACGGTCGTGGGCCCGGGCGTGGGCGGCGGTGTGATGGACGGGGGCGGCGTCGGCGCCAGCGTCGGGTCGGTGCGCTCGGCGTACAGCCCTGATACCTGGCCCGCGTCCAGCGCCATGCCGTGCCAGAAGCGGAGGTAGGCGATGGTGCCGTCGAAGTACAGGGTCCCACTCGGTTTCCCCATTCCTATTCGATGATATGCGCGTGTCATCGAGAGAGGCTCTTGCCCAGACGTTGTACTGTCCAACAAGGCGCCGTTCTTGTAGCACAACATTGTTGTGCCACTAACCGTACAAACGACATGCGTCCAGGTGTCTTCAACCCAGAAGTCATCTGTGTTTAATTGGAATTCCGATGAGCCCTGGCGAGTCGAAAATCGGTTGGTTCCAGTTTCAATGTTGCCAAGGTGCAGAGAATTATCCCAATCGTCATAGGCATCGACGAAATTGACCAAGATGGCATTGGACGAAACGCTATCCATCACTGCAAATGCCTCCATAGTCATGGGCTCGCCCCCGAACTCCCACGTCGTCAAATCCAGATAGTCGTCCACGCCGTCAAACTCCATGCCCTCGCTCGAGCAGGACGCGCCGTTCATGGAGGTCGCAACGATGGACGCGTCAAAAGAGTCGGCGACTCGGGTCACAGCGGTGAAGGTCAGCGTGTAGGTCGTGGACGTCGCGCTCGCGGTCCACTGCTGCACGAGGATGCCGCTCGCGCCGCTCCCCGTGTAGAGGGAAACGGTGGCGCCGTCAATTCTTTCGCGGCAGCAATCTCCTGCGATTGTGCCACGATTGTTGATAATAACTGCGCTGATCTCGTGCGCGCTTCCCAAGTCGATTTCGAGCCATATGGGCGTCCCCACCGCACTATGACACATGGTAGAGATGTCACCGTCGATGCAGTTCGATGCAGGATAGGATGCGCTGCTCGACAAGGTCGCACTCGACGCGGTGATAGCCGCGCCGGAGGAGCCGTACGCCGTCACTTCCATGAGGTTGATAATTCCTGAGTTGGATATGTAAATGTACCGCGCCGCTGCCGTAGAGCCACTGCTGCACCCCCGAAAGTCGAACGCGTGGTCCGGGTCGCGAATGGTCGTGGGACCGGGCGTGGGCCGCGGTGTGACGGAGGGAGGCAGCGTCAGGGTCGGCACTGGCGTCGGGTCGATGCGCTCGGCGTACAGCTCCGATACCTGGCCCGCGTCCAGCGCCACGCCGTCCCAGAAGCGGAGGTAGGCGATGGTGGCGTCGAGGTAGCCGTTGCTGCTCCACGCCGAGCGGCCGATCCAGTGCTGGGTGCGAGTCATGCTCGCCGGCTCCTGGCCGTCCGTCACGGTGTCGGTGAGTACCCCGTCCTTGTAGAGCTTCATGGTCGTGCCGTCGACGGTCGCCACCACGTGCACCCAGGTGTCCGTCTCGAAGAAGGACGACGACGCCGATGAAGGGCCAAGGCCTGCGCCACCACCGACGAACACTCGCCAATAAGCGTTTCCAGCCGATTGATAGTTCGCAAGGACGACGTTGTCATCTTTCTCGCCATCTCCAAAGTCAAAGATGCGGCTATATGAGTTGAACGCGTCGTACTTCACGTACGCCTCCACGGTCATCGGCTCGCCCCCGAACTCCCACGTCGTCAAATCCAGATAGTCGTCCACGCCGTCGAACTCCATGCCCTCGCTCGAGCAGGACGCGCCGTTCATGGAGGTCGCAACGATGGATGAGTCATGGGTGTCGGAGATGGTCGTTGCCCCATAGCTGCTCAGTAAGCTGACAGCAGTTGAAGGATCATCGGAGCGAAGGTACTGGTTGCCATTCTGTGATGAACAATAAAAGTCCGCTCCAGGAATGGCAGCGTTTAGTTGAATCACCTCTTCAGAGCAAGTCGCGGTTGAACCACCCGTGGCTATATATTCATTGTTACCATAGCATAAGAAATTCGTACCACTAATGATATCGCTCAACTGCCACGGTAAGGTGGGACAGATGCTTGCACGGAGGTACGTAGAATCGCACGTCTGGCCACAATTGCAGCCATTTCCATAGGAACAGCCAGTGGAGCCACCAACAAACCAACCAGCGTCATTTTTGTCCGTCGCCACGCCGTCGCTGCACCCCCGGAAGTCGAACTCGTGGTCCGGGTCGCGAATGGTCGTGGGACCGGGCGTGGGCGGCGGCGTGACGGAGGGAGGCGGCGTCGGAATTGGGTCCCCCACATCGATGACGACGACAGCGGCGGCTGCCGCCACGTACACGTACCCATGGGCGGCGTCGTAGGCGATGCCACAGAGGTACGTGTCGTCCTCGTATGAACTAACAAAAGATGGGTTCGCGGGGTCGCTGCCCACGTCTATGATGGTCATACGATTGGTAGTGTATGTTGTCACGTACACGTACCCATGGGTGGCATCGTAGGCGAGGGCACTTGCAAAATCGAGGTACGTGGAACTCGAGTAGGACCCCACCAAAGATGGGCTGTTCGGATTGCTGCCCACGTCGACGATAGTCACAGCGTTGGATCCGGCGCTGCTGCTTTCATCTGCCGCAACGTACACGTATCCGTGGGCGACGTCGTAGACTATGTCAAATGCAAAATTGAGATACGTGGAACTCGAGTAGGATCCCACCAATGATGGGCTGTTCGGGTTTCCGCCCACGTCGATGATGGTCACGGCGTCGGACACAGCTGCCGCCACGTACACATACCCGTGGGCGGCGTCGTAGGCGAGGCTTGTGGGAGCGTAGAGGTACGTGGTACTCGAGTAGGATCCCACCCTGGATGGGTTCGCGGGGTCGCTGCCCACGTCGATGATGGTCATACGGTTGGAAGCAAATGCCGTCACGTACACGTACCCGTTGGCGCCGCCGTAGGCGATAACACATGCATCATCGAGGTACGTGGAACTCGAGTAGGAGCCCACGAAAGATGGGTGCGCGGGGTCGCTGCCCACGTCGACGATGGTCACGGCGTCGGAATCCCATGCCGCCACGTACACGTACCCGTGGGCGGCGTCGTAGGCGATGCCACATGCACCATCGAGGTACGTGGAACTCGAGTAGGATCCCACCAATGATGGGCTGTTCGGGTTCCCGCCCACGTCGATGATGGTCACGGCGTCGGAATCCGATGCCGCCACGTACACGTACCCGTGGGCGGCGTCGTAGGCGATGAAAGATGCACCATCGAGGTACGTGGAACTCGAGTAGGATCCCACCAAGGACGGACTCTCGGCTGAGGACATCGCACGGGCTTTGAGGTTAGTAAAACCGGTGCCATTATTACTAGTTGTTGGGGCACCGCGCCCACCACCACCACCACCACCACCACCAACTCTACTACTGCTAGATGTACCACTGCTTTTCTTCTTCGCATCTACCGCCGATCGTCGTCGTCGTGTAGCCATTGAAGCAACGAGCACGCCGTTGTTCGCCACCATGGCAAGGATGGCAAGTGCTTGAAGAAGGCGGACCTTCATCGGAAGATCGGAAGGATAGAGATGGATCTTTCTAGTGGCTGCACCAACCAACCAAGCTGTCGTTGACACTTCCTACGAGGCAACTATGCATCCCTATCGGAGTACGTGATATACGGTATGAGGGCACGGGAGCACATGCCCGAACGATGCTGAACGCAGGCTGAACGATGCATTTTTTGGGCCATCCATCACTACCCTCTCCGTCTTCACCGTTCACCGTTTCATCACTGCCAAAATAACTGATTTCTGATTTCAATGATCCAATGTGCCCACTCAAAAACCACAAAATGTTAAAACTTTATCCCATATAGGAATTTCATACTAGCTAGCTCCCTGATGGTAGTTATTAGAAGGATAGAAGACAATAATAAGACCGGAATGGCGGCCACCTCTCTCTCCCTCCCCTTCTGATGCCCTCGTAAGCACAGCCCACACATGACGGACGTGGCGAGCTCGAGCGGCGGGCGGGACGCCAACGACTATGGGCGTTTCAACTTCGCGGAGATGACCGACGCCGACATGGCGGCGGCGTGGGGCGCGGGGGGCGGTGCCGACGACCCGCAGGCGCAGGCCATGCGGCAGATGACGGGCTGCTCGCACGACAAGTCCAGCGAGCGCGCGATCTTCGACCTGCCGATCGAGGACAAGGTGCGGCGCATCCGCAAGCACCACGAGCGCGGGAACGCCTTCTTCGACGAGGGGCAGTACGCGCGCGCGGCGGTGCAGTACCGCTCGGCCAACGTCATCTACGACTACACGTTCCCCGACGACGACGCGACCTGGGCCATAATCGACGGGCTGCGCACGACCTGCAACTTGAACGCCGCGGCGTGCAACCTCAAGGTGGGCGCCTTCGACGAGGCGCTGCAGAACTGCTACGAGGTGCTCCGCGCCGACCCGCAGAACGTCAAGGCGCTCTACCGCCGGGCCCGCGTCCGGCGCCACCGCCACGAGTACGGCAAGGCCCGCGCCGACATCCTGGCCGCCCTGCGCCTCCTGCCGCACGACTTCCAGCTGCGCGAGGAGCACGCGGCGCTGCGGGCGGAGGTGGCGGCCTACAACACCAAGAACAAGGCCATGGCGGCGCGGATGATGCGGAATAGCAGCAGCAGCAGCAGCAGCAGCAGCAGCAACCTTGATGATACGGAGGAAGGGCAGGCGAACGCCGCGGACACGGCGGCCAAAGCAGGTTCGTCGACCTCGTCCTCGTCCTCGTCGCTGCTGCACCCGCCGCGGCCGCCCCCCATGTCGTGGTCCGAGGCGCTCGGCATCGGAGAGGGCGCGGCGGCGGCGCTCTCCGTCGACGACCTCTATGAGCCGGTCCTCTTCGACACCGCCCCCATCCTCGCCGACGAATTCGATTGGGAGAGCGGCGGCGCCGGCGGCGGCGCGGAAGCCCCCGCACCATCGCAGCAGCACCAAGACCAACAAGTGTCCGGTCAGGATGGTGGTGGTGGTGGTGGTGGTAGTAGTGGTGGTGGTAATGGCGGGGGGGGCGCCCCAAGCGGCGGAGGAGGAAAGTTCGTCTTCGGCGACCTGAACCGGCCCGGGGCCTTCGTGCCACAGCGCAGGAGACGACACAAGCCGGGCGGTGAAGTGGACTCGTCGCCGTGCCTCTGCTGCGCCTGATGTGGGTGTCGGTGTCGCACTTGTCGCCGCGCGCCACAGGCAAAGACACGAGAGAAACATGATGTGTGATGTGTGCAACTCCCCACACCAGACACCACACCAGCACATTTTTCCGCAGGAGGTGGAGACGCTTCTACTAAGACCCCAGCTGATATAACTCTTCTTAAATTCTACGTAAAAGAACCAGCACAATAAAAAGAGGAGCCGCTGTCGAGAGCCGCTGTTGTTTTTGTGCGGTCTGCCTGCTGCCGCGTTTGTTGCCGCGCGCTCTCGAAATCGAAATGCCATGTGGATATGTGCCATCTGCATGCTCTCTCTTGTTGTTTGCGCCAGCACCGTGCCTTGCGCATCATCATTGACTTTTTTTTTTGTAAATATGCCCTACTTGTATGTCGACCGCGGCGAGAGAGTGCCCGCTACTTGGACATGATCGAGGTGAGCTTCCCCATGAGCTCCTTGGTGTCGGGGTCCTTCATCAGCTCGATGGCGGCGTCCGGCCCGCCCTCCATGACTTTCTTCATCACCTCCTGCAGCTTCGGGTTGGCGAGCATGGCCATCACCTCGGGGTTGCTCGTGAGCTTGCTCATCATCTCCGGCGAGAGGCCGCCCGGGAGGCTCCCGTCGCCGGCCTTCATGGTGTTCAGGTCCACGTCCTGCACGTCCACCTGCTCCGACGAGCCCGTCATGCGCTCGGCCATCTGCCGGTTGAACTCCGTCAGCACCGACGGGTCGCACTTCCCGGTGGCGCGGGCCTCCTTGAGGAGGTCGATGAGGTCGGTCTTGTCGTAGCACCCGACGTAGGAGATCTCCCGCATGTCCAGCTCGGCCTTGATCTCCTGTGCCTTCATGTTCTCGATCGGGGTCATCTCCTCCGACGACCTCAGCGGCGGCACCGGTGGCCGCCTCCCGGGCCTCGCGGGCCTCCTCCGCAAAAACAACGCATCGGGGAATGTCGTCCTGGCGGGCGCAGATGCGGGGCTTCGGCGCGCTGCGGCTCCTGCCTCGCGGTGGCGCGGAAAGGCCGACTGAAAGCCCGAGACCATAGCGACGCACAGGAGTACCAGCAGCAGGCCGAGGACTCGTCGGCTCCTCGTCGCTGTCCTGGGGGCGTGGTAGGAGGACTGTGCCATCGCAGCCATGCACGAGTGCGGAGATCGAAGAAGAGTTGCGGTGCCGCCGCGGGCTTCACCCTCGCTTCAACAAGTTCTGCTGCGCGCTGAGAAACAATTAATTAATTACGAACAAATAAATAATTTCGTCGTTTGAAATCGTCCTCGACCATGACGGAGCGACGGGAGATCCTCTACACGCACATGAAGACGCAGAAGCGGAAGAAGTGGAAGGAGGGCGAGTGCGTGTTCACGGCGGCGTCCAAGCGCGCCGCCCTGTACGCCCGCCACGAGTCGAGCGGGCGGCTGGACCCGAACATGATCGACGAGAAGTACCTGGAGCCGGACGAGATGGACGCGCTGCTGGCCGGGACGGAGGAGGAGTTCGAGACCGAGAAGTTCATGGTGCAGGTCCAGGGCCCGGTGGTCGACGCGGCGGCGGTGGCGGCCGCGCCGCCCCCCAAGAAGAAGGCGAGGAAGTTCAAGCCGTTCCAACCGCCGCAGCCGGTGGCGAGGCCCCCGCCGCGACCGCCGCACTCGCACCACCAACAGTTCAGCGGCGGCTACAACGTGCACCAGGGAGGCGGCATGTACGGCGGCCTTCCTCCGCAGCAGGGGCGCTTCGGAGACGGGGGCATGGGTGGTGCAGGCGGGGACGACGAAGATGGCGAGGGCGTCGCATCGTGGTTCGCCGACTGCCCCGTCGACGACAGCGCCGGCGCCCGCGAGGACACTTACCACAGTAATGCGCCGCGGGGGGGCGGGCGGGGGGGCGGCGGCGGCGGCGGCGGCGGCGGCGGCGGTGGGTTTGGCTTCGAAGAGAACGAGGATCCGGGGTACGCCGCATCGTTCCACGACAAGGGCGGCGGTGGTAACTATGGTGACTATGGCGGCGGAGGAGGACGAGGAAACGCCGCTCGTGCCCACAATGCCAATGCCCCATCGCTTCAGAGCCCACAGCGGGCTTTTCAGCGAGGAGGCTTCCAGCAAGGCTCGCGCGCCGAGCGCTTCCAAGACGGCGGCTACGGCGACGGCTACGGCGACGGCTACGGCGACGGCTACGATGGCGGAGGGTACGGTGACGGCGATGCAGCAGCAGCAGCAGCAGCAGGGCAACGCGACGAGCACTGGGGAGGGGGCGGGCGGTTCGCTCAGGGAGGGGCGCCTCCTCGTCCTCGTCCTCCTCCTCAACATCAGTATCAGCATAGTGAGGGTGGGGGTTCGTTCAACGGTTCCGAGGAGGCGATGGGAGGCAGGTACGAGAGGGGCGACAGGGATCCGCAAAACCGCTCGGTGCGCTTCTTCGGGGTCGAAGAGAGTCCGATGAGCCACCAGCAGCAGGAGCGGCAAGAGCACCAGCGGCAGGTGGAGGAGGACCGATTTGCCGGCCGCCAGGGAAGCGCCGACGGTTTCGGGCAATCGCCGTGGGGAGAGGAGTGGAAGCACGACGACGACTCCCATCCCAATCACCACCATCACGAGGAGCAGGCGCAGCACCACCAGCAACAGCAACAGCAACAGCAACACTTCTTTGGTGCGGCCGCGAGCAGCGACGACGCCGACGGGGAGCACTGGTGCTGCAGCTGCGGCGTGCTGAACGGCATGGACAGCGCCGCGTGCGACATCTGCGGCGGCCCGCGAAAGGCCGACAACAGCAGCAACAGCCACCCGGCGAGCGCTGAAGCGAGTGCTGAAGCGAGTGCTGAAGTTAGTGCGGAAGTCCGTGCCGAGACCTCGCCCCTACTGCAGCAGTTCGGAGGAGGGGACCAACTTGAGCACTCTACTGCCTTCAACGGTGATCCGGGTCTGAACTATCGCTATGACGGCGGCGGCGGCGACGGTTGCGACGACGACGATGACGACGGAACGGGACTCATGGATCAACTGCTCGGAGACGATGACGATGACGACTACGCTGCCGACTTAGGGCTGAATGCACAGCAGCAGCAGCAGCAGCAGCAGTCTAGCTTTCCTGCTGCGGGCGCTGTCACCGCTGCCATCCCCGCCACTGCCGCCACTGCAGCTACCCCGGATTTCAGTCTCACGGTGGGCTTCGACAGCTCGGACGATGAAAAGACGTGACTGACTAACTGCCTGACCGACCGATGACTGAACGTGCATGAATGATGCCAAGACTGAAGTCAGAGACCGGAGACCGGGATATTCATGAAGGCATCGAGAGACATCGACGAGACATGCCATGAGACATGCATCGAGAGACCACCCCGAGACCCCGAGCCCATCACATGGCCCATCATGGCCGAGCCCCGAGCATGCACGCCGAGAGGAAGCGTCCCTCGTCCCTCCCCGTGTGCCGTGTGTGTGTGTGTGTGTGTCCTCTCTCTCTTACCTTCGACTTCGACCTTCGCCAGTTCGCCAGTTCGCCATGGCCTTCGCCCCTGCTCCCTATACTTGAATAATGAATAAGACGACATAAGACATGGCCACATGTGGTGTTAATTTTATTTGTCTTCGCGCGGGTTCTTATTGGTCATAATCCCCGCGGGTTGCTTCCTCTTTTGTAACGGCCGATCTCGCCGCTCGCCGCTCGACGCCCGACCCCGACCGCCGTTTGTGTCTGTATATCTCTGTATCTAGATACAACTCCAACAGCCAGCCATCGCCAGCAGCCAGGCCACAGGCCACACATATAGCATATAGGCCAACAGCGCAAAAATAGTTTTGTTCTCTCCTCTCTCCCGGGGGTGGCGTGCAAATTTAATCGAGGCGCCGCAACTCGAACACAACCCACATGACAACCCACCACACACCACGCAATCCACTTTTCCTACTTAGCAGTTCTCAGTTGTTACTCCTCCCAGCAGCAGGAATCCGTTCGGAATCCGAATCGTCATCTTCCGAATCCGCCGGATAATAGACCGCCGGGCTCGAGGTGGTGATGATGGCCAAAATTGTTCCGAGGAGGATAAAGATCCCCAAAAGCCAAATTCGCAAAGCCCACTTCATCTCTGGACGCTCCCGTGAGCATTCGCCCGTCCCGGCATCATCTGACCCATCACTCCCCCAGATTGCGGCGCGTTCAGAGTAACCGACGCCCGTCCGTCCATCGTTCTTGTTCCTGTTCTTGTTCTTGTCCAGCTCGCCCTGAAAGACGGCGGCGGTCTGCGCGTCGATGATGCGCCTCGCATCGCCCTGCAGCGGAATCAGCCATTTCGCGACCAAGCCATTGAGCTGCCTCCACCACCAGCCCAAATCTGGGCGTAGCAGGTCCACGACGAGGACCACCCGTGCTTCGCACTCATCGCCGGCGATGCTAGACAGGACCCGGTGGCCATTGCGCTCCTCGAAGATGAAATCTCCGTAGGCGTTTTTCTCGCCGGAGGCCCATCCTCTACGATGCGTCATGCAGTGGCGATGCAGGCATTCGAATTCGTGCAAATCGCAGGCCTGTACCTGTTTGCAGCGTGCCGTTTCGGCGCCGCCCGCCGCTTCTTCGCAGCTCTGCCGAGTCTGGGCCCAATGGTCGTCCATAACCTCCAGGACGGAATTGTTCACCCATCGGCCCGCTCCTTCGCACAGCGGCACGTGGAGAGGGAGGTGGTAGCGAATGATGCCTTTGTAGGGGCCCCGATGCCAGGACAGAGGGTGGGCCTGACCGGGTCGGCGGAGAGAGCTGAAGAATACCGAGGTGACCGACGCGGCGTGCCCGCTGAGAACGGCCATCGTTCGAGGGAATATTTCATGGACGAACGCGGCTTCGATGGAGTACAGCGACAGAAAGTGCCTCATCTGCTCGGTGCTGTCTTTGTCGAGTTCCCGGAAGTCCGCGACAGGGTACTGCTGTCGGAAACGCTGGAACTCGCGATGGATTGCAGGGGCAGCTGCTCGAAGGTCAGTCACCACCTCGAAGCCTTCCAAGGGCCAGAACGCGCCTTTGAATGTGGACGACCGGGAAATTGCCGCGTTGAGGGAGGGCAGGAGTGCCTCTCGAAGAGTAGTAGCCGGGAAGAAGTTTGCGGGCCAGGCGCACAGCAGCGCCAAGGCGACGACGGGCAGGAGATAGAGCTGCAGACGCATATTCGGCTAGGAAAGGTCGTCACATGATGGTCGAGGCGGTGGGTATGAGGGAATGACCGCTTCTGCTCAGTAGACCCAGCAGGCACTGCACCCCCTGGACATCAACACGGCTTGGGGGAGATCATGATCAGCATATGATGCAAGCCCGATTTATTTGTCGCAAATAATGATCTTGGGGGGCCTTCTTCTTCAAGAAAAGATCAACAACCGGCAACAAACCGAGTTGGATATTCCCGTGTCACCATGAGCGTTGCTCAGCCGTGTTCGATAGTAGTGGCTGCGCTGGGCGTTGGCCTGATGTGGCACCTCCTGGTCACGCAGGGGCTAGCGATGTCCCGCAAGCAGACTTCCGACACCCAGGAGGAATTCCAATTCTTGGTCGGGATGATTCTGGGTTTGTGCTACTTACATTTGGGTCTCGAGTGGGCGCTCTCGAGCACGCAGCTTGTCCCCGGCACGACCAAAGGATCCCGGGACGCGACCACTAAGGAAGCGCAAGAAAAGCAGTCGACGACGGCCCGAAGCCAGTGCGTGGCCTACCTCCTGACGGGCTACCCGCCGGTGCTCTTCATGGCGTACGTGGGTTGCACGACGTGCGCTGAGTGGTGGGCCTTCACGGGAGATGCCTCCGACCGCATCTACGGAGAGAACCTGGCCCTGGCCGGGCTCGGCTTTCGACCGTTGTCGCTTGTGATCGGGGCGTACCAAATCTACTCCACCCTCATCTCCATCTTCATCAAGGATTACCGCACGCCCGAGGCCTTTGGACACCACATCTCCACGACGGTGCTTGCCTTTCTCGCGCTGCAGCCCTACGCCAACTACTACGGGTACTTCTTCTTCGGCTTCACGGAGTGCACAAACTTGTCGCTCTACTTCGTCGATTTCTTCCGAGTTTGCCCCGAATTCGCTGCGATGCTCCCGCAAGTGAACACGGCCTTTCGGCTGATCTTCGCTGCGAGCTTCATCGCCATACGCGTCGTGCTGTGGCCCTACGTGACGTTCCTGTTCTGGAAAGATGCCCTCGAGGTAGCTGGAACAGTAGTGCCCTGCACCCAATTTAACAGCAAATGAATTCCTAAACACAACTCGCTTCTTTTGTCTCCTCCTCCCTTTTACCGTTTCAGGTTGGTTTGAGCATGCCCGCGACGACGGCTGCCTTTCTCGTTGCGAACACGGGACTCACTTTCCTCCAGGTGCTCTGGGGCAGCAAAATCATCAAGCAAGTCGAGAAAATGTTGTTCAAGCCAACGAAGACGACGGCCTAGAAGTAGGAAGATGCGGCGACTCCGAGTAGGAAGAGCCATTTGCTATGAATACACATTTACTTACATCGATAATGAGCGCTGGAGCTGCTGCTGCTGATGGCTCATATATTTTTCTTCAGTCAGCACACCGATTCCGGGGCAGTTTAGGGTCTGCGCGGAATTGGATATAATTTTTTCAATGCACGCACACGAGGGCGCGTAGCAGCAGCAGGCCGACACTCAGCCATGCCCACCTACTACACACAGCAAGCATACACAAAGGTACAGCCAGCGACGAGGGAAAGAGGGCGCCGCGACTCGCGGTGGTGCTACTCCTGCTGCTAAGCGGCCCACGGCTCACGGCTCACGGCTCAGTGACGACGGGGAGACGAGAGCGAGAGCAGCCAACCTCGACAGCCAGCCACCAGCTTGGCCATCAGCCAGACAGCAGACACTGAGAGAGAGCAACAAGCAACAACAAGGCGAGATCGAGACGACCGAGACCGTGTGCGTTTGTCGTTTGTCGTTTGATGTGGCTGCCGCGTACAGCATACAGCATACAGCAGCACCTCACACACGGCGCACGGCGCCCAGTTCAGTTCGTTCGTAGCTAGAGTTTTATATATCGAAGCTAGATGGTTGTAGGTTTGCTAATTCAATTTTCCTTAAATATACCACACAAAAAAACGGGAACAAAACTTCAATGTTGAAATTAAATCTGAAGTTTGAAGCCATGTTTGAAGCAAGTCTCTCGAGACGTTTTGTCTGCGCCGAGCGCCCCGAGAGCATGCCCACCAACACTTCCATTCATCAAAAAAGTCAGGCGAGCCCGACGACTTGTTTGTAGCCGTCAATGTCCGTGCCGATCATATCTTCGGCGCCTGGGCTGTGAGCAGGCGGCGGCGGCGGCGGCGGCGGCGGCCCGGCACCACCACTCCCATCATTTCCGGTGGAGGCTGAGGCGGCGGCGGCGGCAGCGGCGGCGGGGCGGAAGGTGGGGGGTCCGCCGACAGGGAGGCGACGGGCGGCAAGGACCTCCGCCGGTCGCATGGTGCTTGAGGGCGTGGCGAAGCGCTGCCGCAGGCTCTGGGCTCCCGAGACCTTCTGGGCGGCGACCATCTGCTGCAGACTGGCCATCTCCAGGAAGAGCTGCTCCATCACTGACACGGCCCCGAGTCCCCCCTTCATGCTCCGACTCATGCGCAGGTCGTTCAGCTCCGACAGCGCCTGCCGCAGCACTCCGCCTCCGCCGCGTCCGCCGCCTAGTCCTCCCGTCGTCGTCGCGTCGTTGGCCGCAGCGCCGTCGGCTCCTTCGCCGCCGGTACTGGCCTGCATGGTGGCCACGCCCCCGCCCCCACTGACGACCGCTGCGAGGGTCGCCTGAAGACGGTCGAGCTTCGCCTCCACCGCCCGAATGGCCGCGGCCTGATCGCCGCCGCCGCCGTCGCCAAACGACACCGACCCGCCGAACGCCGCCGCAACCCGCTGCTGCTCCTGCTGGTAACTGCCCATGGCTGGCGGCGGCGGGGGGGGCGGCGGGGGCGGCGGTTGCGGTGCGGAGAGGGCGTCCTCCGAGTGGCCGAAGAAGAGAGGCGCCGGCTCGAACTGGTACGCCTCCTGCTCCATCGCGCCGTGCTGCATCATCGCCGACAGCGGCACCGCCGCCGCCGCCGCCGCCCCCCCCCACCGCCACCGCCGCCGCCGTAGCCGCCGCCGCCTCGGCACTGCTCTCGCCCGCGGTAGCTGCAGGCGCCGGCGCCGCGCTGGCTGCGCCCGTCCCTCCGGCGGTTGCTCCCCCTCCGACTTCTCCGCCAACTTCTCCGACGGCTTCGGCCGGTTCCCCCCCGCTACCGCCGCCGCCGCCGCCGCTGCCGTCGCCGCCCGCGGGCATTCCCACTGCGGCCATTCGGAGCGGTGGCACCACGTGCTGCGTCGGACTGCCGCCGCTGCCGCTGCCGCTGCCGCTGCCGTGGCGGCCGCCGCTCCTCCTGCTGCTGCTGCTCTCGCCGTCGTGATGGTGGTGGTCGTCGTCGAAGAGTGCCACCGCGGTCTTCCACTCGAAGTGCTCGCTGCTCTCTCCGAGAGACTGCGCCGCCGGCGGGAGCTTGGCTGCGCCGTACGCGAATCCGCTGCCGCGCCGGCCCCTGCGCTGCTGCTGGTGGTGCGAGGGCTGCTGCAGGGGCTGCTGCAGGGGCTGCTGCTGGTGCCACTGCACGGCGGTTTGGTGGTCCGTCGTCGTCGTCGTCGTGACGAAGGAGGGGGAGTTGTTTGTCGAGAGGGGCGTGTTCCCGAAGATCGGAGGTGGCGTGAACTCGCCCGCCGCCGCTGACGACGACGCCGACGCCGACGACCCGAGGCCACTCATTTGCGACGACATTTGCGACGACGGCGGTGACGACGGGAAGAGCGGCACCGGCGACGAGGAGTAGGGCGAAGAGGCGCTGCCACCGAAGCCCACGTCATCGCCCCCCTGGCCGGGCTCCGGAGACGTCATGGGCCCCCCTCCGCCGCCGCCGTAGCCCGCATTGGACGCCGCGGAGTAGCGATCGGCGCCGGGGGCGGAGGGGGGCGGGCTGTCGCAGAGGCTCACGGCTGTGGACGGCGTGTCGCCCATGGCGCTTTCCCCGACACCGAACCCGCCGTAACCCTCGCCATTGCCCTCCTGCTCCTTCTTATGCCGCCACTGCTGCTGCTGCTGCTGCTGCTGCTGCACGAAGGCCTCTGATGCCTCGTCGGCTGACGAGCGATGGTCCTTGCCGGAGAGCTGCACCTGGTCGCCACGGCCGAGCTTGAAGCCACCCGGGGAGCCCCTCGCCAGTGTCGAGTAGCCGCCGCCCGCCGCCGGTGCGGACTGATCGACGACCTCCACGAAGCCCCCCGCAGCGGGATCCCATCCCATCCCGAGGCTCCCCATGCCGCTCGTCATGCCGCCCGTAGACAGCGGCGCGCCCACTAACTCTCCTCCTCCTCCTGCTACTGCTGCTGCTGCTCCTACCTGCGTGCTCATGCCCTTCTTGCTGCCCCCCGCGGCGTCCAACGACGAGGACGAGGACGAGGACGAAGAGGAAGGCCCTTCCCCGGGAATCACGAGCGGCACCAGTGCCTGCCCTCCTCCTAACTGCCCCATCTGCTGCTGGAGCTGATTTGCCTGGGGCTGCGCCTGCTGAGACTGCGGCCGAGACTGGTGCTGCATCGCCACTGCCCCCTGCCTCGAGTCGCGCGCCGGCGGGTCGACTCTGCCTCCGCTCTCCGCGTCCTTGTCGGTCTCGCCGCTCCCCTTGGCCTCCGCCCCCTCCGACCCCCCGGCGGCCTCCTTTTCCGCCTTGGCCTTGGCCTTGGCGTCCTCGGAGGCCTTGACGTTCTCCTCGAGCGCCTGCTTGAGCTGGCTGTTGACGGCCGACAGCGAGACCACCACCAGCGCCACGGCGATGGTGCGGTCCAGGGCGTCCTTTTATTGAGAAAACGATTGTTGGGCCGGTTCCATGGTGGGGGGAGAGTGTGCTATTAGTTAGGTGGGTATGGGAGGCGTGCCATTGCAGAGACAACGCTCGAGCGCCATTGATCAGCGAAGAGACGGAGCAAGACAGGACCATCCATCCATCCATCCATCCATCCGCGACTGTCGAGACGATGCGACGACTCTTCCGGAGCAAATCCAAGTCAGTTTGTCCGTCCATCCGTCCGTCCGTCCGTCCGTCCGTCCGTCAACCAACAAACCAATCGGCCCTGCTCACGAAACACCCACCCACCTACCTTGATGGGCACCGCCCGCTCGTCGCAGCCCCAGGACGAAGAGCCCTTGCCGCCGAGCCGCGCCCAGCCCCCGGCCTGCGGGGGGTGGAAGCCGTTCATGGGCAGGCAGCAGTTGCCCCGCACGAGGCGGTGCGTCTTGCCCCCGCCGACCGTGACCTCCTTGTCGCCCTTGCACACGGCGAGGATCTGCAGGGGCCGGGCCCGCAGGCGGTTCGACAGGTTCGTGGGCTGCGCCTCGAAGAGCGCCGACTTGCCCGCCTGGTACGTCACGCGCAGCCGCTTCTGGCCGGTGCGCGTCGTGATCCAGGACTTCGCGTGCTTGTACTTGATGGTGTCCGGCGCCGGGATCACCAGCGGCGGGAAGCCGGAGAAGATGAAGATGAAGTCCGTGATCTCGGGCTGCTTCACGTCCAAGCTGAGCTGCATGTAGTCCACCGTGTCGACGAAGATCTCCAGGCAGAAGAGCGACGCCTCGTCCGCCACGTTGTGCATGGCGCCCTTGCGCGGGGACGACGACCGACTGCGGTCGGGGGACCGGCGGCTGCTGCTCACGGGGCTGCTCATGGGAAGATGGTTGGTGGTAACGATTCCTTTCGAAATTCACGCAAGGACGAGCACCATCTTCTGGCAAAGCAGTTTAGCCGATTTTCAAAGAAACTAGGGATTTCGGTCCCATAAAGTCTAAATTTGGGTATTTTAACTTAGAAGATATTTCTTGTAATAGTAATTTCCAATTCCAAAAGGGTGGATTATCACCAAATCTCTCCCATCGTACTTTTCAGAGTTGGCCACGACGAAAAGCTGCCCTTGGGCCCGTGGCGAGCATCGCGTAGTACTCGATCTCGGACTTGCGGATGGGCGGGGTGTTGGCGGAGATGATGACCAGCTTCGACTTCTGGGTGCGGAGGCTCTTCAGGGTGGTCTTGTACCCCAGCTCGGCCTTGCCGGACTTCATCACCAGCTGCAGGCGCGAGTTGATGGACTCGAC
>Ga0099799_10085_pt1 | contig 27799 bp, 19 predicted proteins | sample Uncmet6_SortLC_1_FD_89033 | JGI IMG/M metagenome (GOLD analysis project Ga0099799, IMG submission 89033) | Marine eukaryotic communities from CALCOFI LINE 67, Pacific Ocean - CN11_C50_N6_SortLC_1 | ecosystem: Environmental > Aquatic > Marine > Oceanic | place: Pacific Ocean: Monterey Bay...
AGTCATGAATTCATTTATCTCCCACTCTTTGGTTTCGACGAATCTAACACGAATCTCGGTGTAAAAAGGGGTCTCACTTATTATTAACCACTTTCTATGCATTCATTATTATATCAAAGTATGCAGGAATTTACTCCAGCGGGGGTGAATTTGGAGGTTTTGTTACTCTAGCGGGGGTGGAAAATTTTATTTTTACTCTAGCGGGGGTATATTTGCAAATGTTTTACTCTAGCGGGGGTAAATCGATCTTTTTTTACTCCCGCGGGGGTAGATTTGGCAAATGTTTTACTCCAGCGGGGGTATTTAATGCAGTCAGCCGTCGTATAATCAGCATCAGCCGTCATTTAATACAAGATTTTTTTTTGGGCCAACCCTTCGCGCCATGGCTTCTATGATACCCACCCCCCGCGCAGTACTTGATGAGGAGCCAAGCGCTCCAGGACCTGATGATGGAGCAGGTGCACGCGCTGCTGGGCCTGATGATGGCGCAGGTGGCATGGTAGCGGGCAGCATGACCGCGGGCGGCATTTGGGGTGTCTGTCTGTCGTGAAGGTCAAGCCGACGACACTGATGAACGACACGAACATCAAGAGCGTCGTTCTTTCCAGTGGCAAGGCCACTGGAAGGCAGCTGGAAGCTGCCGCGCAGGCAGCTGGTCTTGTTTCGGAAACTGTTGCGCTATATGCAGCGCAACGCCAGCTGAAAATGGTTTCCGAGTTCATGCTCGGGATGCGACTGGATGCTCTGCCCGGATTTTTTGCCAAAATTCTCGAGGCAAACCCGGGCAGCATCGTCCACGTCCAGGTCAACAAAGACGGCGTCTTTGAACGCGCCTTTTTGATGCTGGACGCGTGCGTGAAGGCTGCGCTCCGCATCGGCCGCAAAATTGCCGGCAGCGACTTCGGCCACCTCCAGCACTCGCTTTTCGATGGCTGCGAGGGCGCTGGCTGTTTTAAAACCGGGTCAGGGTACGAGTTCCCGGTGTGGCTGATGTACGCCACTGGGAACGAGGACGAGGACAAGTGGAGATATATCTCCACTCAAATCCTTCGGCATCCGCAAGGCGCCGAATTGTATTCCGACCTGACCGAGTTTTCGGACAGGTCGAAAGGGAAAAAAGCCGGGTTCGATGCGCAGTTCCCAGGAATGATCCCGCTGGACTGCGCCGGCCACATTCTAGAAAATGTCCGGAAGGTCGCTCGTTTACATAAGGAGCATTTCTCGAACAGTGACTTCTGGCAGTTGCAGGGCTCAAAGAACGCCAACGTTGGCGCTTGCCACATTGATAACTGGAAAGCAAACTACCCGCACTGCTGCAAGGACTTGCTCGGCATTCCTGCGGAGACATGGGTCTGGTTCCAGCAGGTTAAGAACGGCGGTTCGACATACCGAGAGCGAACGTCGAACCTCGCCGAGCACGACCAGGCCGTGCAGTCCAAAAAAGGCATGGGGATGCGCGGGCTTGATCCTTTGAGTTACTTTGCAGAGGGGCTAAAACGCATGTGCAACGCCCTGTCCAAAGAGGCGGATAGGATGGAGGAGTGTAAGGCTGCTGGCGTAGAGCTCGTGCCACACGCGCTCGAGAAGATGCGGGCGAACGAGGCACTTTCAACGAGGCGGACCGCAAGTGGTGGCCCGAACGTGTACGAGGTCCGGGCGATCTTAGCTACTGGCGTCGACTCACGGGTCTGCAACTGGGAGACCCGAGAGTGCGACTGCGGCAAGTGGCAGGACGAGCACTTGCCGTGCGCCGACGCTTTCGCGGTAGGGCGGGAAAAGGGGCTGTTCGCCATCGAAGTGATGAGGCACGGGGCGGAGAAGTCGTACTTTGTCACTGACTATCTGAAGGACTTGCAGTTCCAGCTTGCGGTTCCACCTACCGATGACGACCTTAGGCTGCGTGCGCGCGCTGCCGAGGAGGAGGCCAACGGCAGCAGCAGGATAGCTGCCTGGCTGAGGAAGGAGCCCACACGCCGACAAAGAACCGCAGCACTCAATTATGATGCCATTATCTCGGGGGGTCATGGGACGGGAGTCGGACTGCCCCCACCAAAGAAACGGGCCAAATCGCACGGCAACTCAAAGTATGGAAGATACAAAGGCGGCAACAAAAACGACCGCGCAGGCCGAGGCAGCCGGGGCGCGCGTACCCGCGGGCGAACGCGGGCTGCGGCCTCGATTGCGTCGGTGACGATTGGGTCTGAAAGAGCGCACCTACTGTGCAAGAAATGCAAGGCAGGAGGCCGAGTTGGGCCCGAATATCTGGGCCATCGTAGTGGTGTGTGCCCATTCGAGCAAAAGGTCGTCCTGTTGAGCAGCAGTAGCAGCGAAGATGAAGACGAAGACAAAAAGATGGCAGCATCGCACAGTGGGAAGTAGGCGCATGCACGTCACATCGTTATTGACTATATTGATTTCATTGTGATAGTGCATTAAACAGAGTCATTACTTTATATTAGATGTTCTTAGATTAAATATTATATGTTATTAGATGAAATGACGGCTCGCCTCCCTTCTCCGCGCCCGGCGTGGCCGCGGGCGTGGCCGCGGCGTTCTTCTTCTCGCCGTCGTCCGCCACCGTCCTGGTCTTCCTCTTTTTGGCCTTGAACGGCACCCCGTTGCGCCCCCCAGACCCAATCTAAGCCGGCCCAAAGAATATCTTTGTATTAAATGACGGCTGATGCTGATTATACGACGGCTGACTGCATTAAATACCCCCGCTGGAGTAAAACATTTGCCAAATCTACCCCCGCGGGAGTAAAAAAAAATCAATTTACCCCCGCTAGAGTAAAACATTTGCGAATAAACCCCCGCTAGAGTAAAAATAAAATTTTCCACCCCCGCTAGAGTAACAAAACCTCCAAATTCACCCCCGCTGGAGTAAATTCCTGCAAAGTATGATTGTTTTCTTTCGGTCGGGATCTTTTTTCGGATCTTCTTTCGCATGAACGAATCTTTCTCGTTTAATGCAGGAGCTGCTGCTCATCACGCACAGCCAGCGCACGCCCATGTACCAACCGAAGCTTTCTCGAGAAAAAATCTTTTGACCGAGTGCGCGCATTCTTTTCCTCCCTTCTCTCTCCTTCCCTTCTCTCGCTCCCTCACCCTCTTTGAGCAATCGAAACCATGAGGATCCTACTCGCCGCGGTCCCCCTCCTCCCCCTCCTCCTCCCCAAGGCCTCTGCAGCCGTGCCCCCGTTCGCGTGCTTCGGGGACGTCCCAATCGCCAGGTACGACCTCCCCTCCGTGGAGAGCGACCTCTCCGGAGTGGCCGTCTCCCAGGAGGACGGCCACCTCTGGATGGTGAACAACGGGGACCGGAGAATCTACGAGCTCGAGCTAGATCCAGCCGACGTCACCAGGCCACCCACCCTCCTCAACGCGTTCTCCGTGGCCGATCAGATCCTGGACACGGAGGGCATCTCCCACGTCGGGGGGAGGACCTTCCTAATCGCCGACGAGAATCCTGCCGCGGTCTTCTCGTGCTCCTTCCCCCTCACGGACGCCGATCCGGTCGCCTGCACCGAGGTGAGCTCCGGCCTCCCCACTCCGGCAGGGGAGAACCTAGGCTTCGAGGGGGTCACCAGGCTGTCCGATGGGAGCGTCTACACCGTCCAGGAGATGAACACCCCCACCGTGTGGTCCATCGACTCTGCCACCGGGGTGGAGGTTCCCGTCGTAGCCGACTTCCGTGACATGAGCCCCCCCATCATCGTGACCTCTGACATCACCAGCACCCAGGCCTCCGACGACGAGGTGTACGTGCTCGCCAAGCTCCCCGCCGGGATCTTCCGCCTCGACCTGTCCGGGGACGAGCCCACCGTCACGGACCAGTACGCCGGGCAGATCTGCGACATGAACCAGCCCGAGGGTGTCGTCTTCTTCGAGCACGGCGGGGGGGACTACATGATGATCGTGGGCGAGCCCATCCAGGTCCTAATCTTCGAGGCCGATCCCAGCTGCACCCTGGGCCTCAATGCCACCGTGGGAGACGCGGCGGCGTGCCCTGTGAGGGAGAACCTGAACACCGGCGGGTGCGAGAAGGACCTCGAGGCGGGCGGGTGCGAGTTCTCCAGGTGCAACAAGGCCCTTACGCCCCACATCAAGATCTGCACCGACACCACCCCAGGCGTCACGGACTGCTCCCAGGACGAGTGCATGGCCCGCTGCCTCGACACTTTGGTCACCACCGTGGGCGAAGCCGAGGGGGAGGCCTGCACCCACTGGGCCTACGACACTGCTGAAAGGGAGTGCTACATCTTTGCTGGCTGCAACGACATGGCCTTCGATGCCGACTATGTCCAATACATTCTTCAAGATCCTACCTGCGAGAAGACGTTGGCCGATGGTGGCTGCGAGCAGCGTCGATGCGACAAGAACACGAGCAACAACGTGAAGATCTGCACCGATACCATCCCAGGAACGACCGACTGTAGCCTGGAGGAGTGCCAGGAGAAATGTACTGGCTTCGCCAACTTTACTTGCTCTACGTTCGCCTACGATGAGCTCGAGAAGGAGTGCTACATCTTCGAAACTTGCGAGAACGAGGGCGACGACGAGGACTACACCACGTATGTCCTCGTGGATCCTACGTGCGACAATGCTCTGACTGACGGCGGCTGTCCCAATCGGCGCTGCTCCACGTTGCTCAACGACAACGTAAAGATCTTCTCTGGCACAGACCCGGCGTCTGAATTGACCGCAAAGGTTGCCGCGGGATCTGTGGAGAAATGCCAACTTGAGTGCGCAATGAGTATCGCAATGAACTGCGCGTATTACGCCTACGATCCAGTTGACTTCGACTGCTATCTATTCGAGACATGCATTGATGAAGGGTTCCACGACGATTACACCACTTATGTTCTAGGTTACGGCGAGAAAAAGGAAATCATTGCCGCCAATGGAGGGAGCGGAATGTGTGCAGGCACCCTCAACGGGGGTGGTTGCGAGATGCAAAGGTGCGCGAAAGAGCAAAATGCATACAATAAGATATGCACTGATGACTCGGAGGAGACCCAGTGCACCTTGGCCGAATGCCAAGATTTCTGCGATGAACACGAAGACTTCGCCTGCAATTTCTTTGCATACGACACGCTCGAGTCTGAGTGCTACCTATTCGACAACTGCATCGGTCAGGGAGAAGACGCGGACTACACCACTTATGCGCGCACTTGCGGAAAGAGCCTATTGGAGGGTGGCTGCGCTGACCGCCGTTGTGACAAAGATCTGAACAGACACGAAAAGATTTGTGAAAATGGCGTAAGTGAGTGCACACTGGAAGAATGCGAGACTTACTGTGATAACATGGAAGACTGGGAATGTTCCTTCTTTGCTTATGAAGCAGCGGAGAGCGAGTGCTACATATTCGAGAACTGCAATGGCGAAAGTGATGATGAGTATATTCTGTACGCTCGTGCATGCAGCAAAACCTTTGAAGAAGGTGGATGCGCAAATCGCCGTTGTGATAAGAGTTTGACGGCTCATGTCAAAACATGCACTGACGACCAGGCTGGTGTTACTGATTGTTCAGAAGATGAATGCAAGAGCTTCTGCGATCAGAACATTGGCAAAGACGGAGAACCCCTGGGCTTCCTATGCAAATGGTTTGCTTTCGAGGCTGCAGCGAACGAGTGCTATTTGTTTGAGGACTGCAGAAATGAGAGCCTTGATGAATACGTCATGTACGCTGTCGACGACTTTGACACTAAACTGGCCGCATCTGAGCCCGCACCAAGAGAGTCTGCTGGTCATACCGCCCACAAGCTTCGCCTCCATGGCTATCCTTGCTCTTACAGTGCTCATTGCCTGCGCCATTTAGGCAGCAGCAAGTAATGAGCAAATGCTTCTCAATGTGATTTTGTATGTTCTTTCTTCGCTGTTCCCGACATAAAGTGTTCCATATTCGCCCCAGGGTTTTTTTTTTCCTTTAAACTTTTCCTTTAAACTTTGTCCTATATCTGTTGCGAAGGGTTGACAACCCGGGAAGTCAAGAGAATAAAATGGTATACTAGAGTAGGTACATTTATGTCAGTTTGGCACAATCTTACCGCTGATAAATTTGCTGTACTTCACCAAGACAATGGTCACGCCATGTACGCCAGATCAAGCGACCGTCGTAGAGCTAGCTAGTGGCATCGCGTAGAACAATAACGTCGGTCCTATCCCTGCGCAGCTTGTTGTTGAATCTCCCTCGCCGCGGCTGCGGCAGCCTGCTGCATTGCTCCCTGCATCTCCTGTATCTTCTTCCCGGTCTCGTCCATCTTCGCCTCGCTGTCCTTCGCTTTCCTCTCGATCTTCTTCAACTCTCCGGTAATGTACTCCAACCGCTTCTCGACCGTCTGCTTGGCATCATCGAGATCATTCTTCGTCAGGACCGGACCGACCATCTTGTAAACAATCGAGGTGTCGTCGAGCATGTCGAGCTCCTGCTTCACCATTTCGTTCTCGTTCTGCTGCCCCATGAGAGTCTGCTGGTCAGAGCGGAGCTGGGTCACCTGCTCCTGCAGCTCCCGGTACGCTGCGACCTCCTCGTCGACCTTGGCGGCCATCATTTTCCCGGGGTTCATCGAGGCGAGGGGGGCTGACATTCTCTAATTCCCTGCTTTCTGGTTTGGTGTGGGGCGGCGGGCTATCGGGTGGTGCCTTTGGGGGGTGGCGGCGGGGAAGAACTGTGAAGAGCTGCAGTGTTTTTGTGTGTGCGTGGCAGGCAAACGCTCCCAAAAATCGATTTCTCCATCATTTTACTTGGCTTGAGCTCGTACTTTTTTTTAATAATTTCCGAATTACCACTTAGACGAGCTCGTACGATTATTAAGCCGTGGGTGTCTAGCTGTTGGGCCGTTTTGGCACTCGCGAGCTGTTTTTGCTCGCGCCTCCCATCACCATTCATCCGAATCACCCGCGTCCCTCCTCCCCTCAGACGCCGTCGTTTGCTAGCATCATCTTCCCCCTCGTATCCATCCACCCCAACACAAAAGACTGCATATGCCTTTGTTAATCATGGCATCCATCTCTGCTTGATTGCACATGCATGCTTCGAACAATGTACCAAATCCGCCGATTTCCTGGGACACTGGTGCGGGCCTGCAGGACAATTTCCGTGGTCGAGTCTGCTCCAGCAGGACGCCAACTCCCGCAAATTGCACCTGCCTGCGTATCAGCCTCTTCCCGCCGTCGTTTCCCGTCTGCCCGCTTCTCTGGAAAGTCATCGTGGGACATCGAAACGGGACTCGAAGAGCGGTGGTACGATAGCCACGACGACAGCACGAAAGGTTTCGATCAGTCTGGCATCGCTGGATCTACTAGTACGAGCAGATGGAAGCATTTCAAGGATATACCAGTCCATCCTACAATATTAGCTAGTATCGAGGCAGTTGGCGTGGGCATCCAGCCGAGAAAGACTAGGTCGCGATCCAAGTCCAAATCTAAATCGAGAGATACCCGTGTGCGTCTTCGGCGCGGGCGGGCGAGGGATGTTCTCGATGAAGCCGGGGAGAAGGATTTCTTTCGCGGACAAAAGGGACAATCCCGATTGAAAAATGTTGGGAAGGATGAGTCTTCTGGAGAAGGAGAACGGAAACTTGGATCACCCCCCATGTGGCTGCCCCCACCGCCATTTGCCTCAAACTCTTTTTCCAAAGATGGAGAAACGACAGGTCTTGGTCACATAATCAAACGCTTGCCTGTGAAGTTACTCGGAAGCGCGGGCTCTCTCGCAGAGGAATTTCCTCGGAGTAGCAAGGGACTTGCAGAGGTTGCACTGGCGGGGCGATCCAACGTGGGCAAATCAACTCTGCTTAACGCCCTCCTTTATGGCAATCAGGCAGGCAGCGATGGCGGTCCGATTCAGCGGCGCGTTGGGAGGCGGCAGAATCCACAACTGGCGCAGATGCCAAAGGGTGCGAAGGCAGAAGTATCGTCAAAGCCTGGGGAGACCAAGAGAATTACTCTCTACCAGCTTTCTTCGGAGTTATCTTCGACCAATAACGAAGAGCCTCTTGAGAGCGGAGATAAGGAGAGGAAGCAATCTCGCAAGGCCAAAATGTCTCTTATCCTTGCCGACCTTCCTGGTTACGGCTTTGCCTTCACGTCCGAAGCGAAGGCAGCCAAGTGGAAGGAGCTCATGCAACATTATTTGCTAAACAGGGGTAAATCTCTCAAGCGGGTGCTGCTCTTAGTGGACTCGAGGCATGGCCTAAAATCGGCAGACTTCGAATTTCTTGATAACCTGCAGGATGCTGTCAAGGCCGTAGAGGATCAAGCAAAGCTGCAGCAGAAGAAGGGGGGCAAAGCCGGTGGACGCCAAATGGCGAGGAGACAAAAATTGCCACCTATCCAAATAGTGCTAACTAAGTGCGACCTGGTGAAGCAGCAAGACTTGGCAAGGAGGGTAGTCCAAGTAAAGCAGGAACTGTCTGATGCTTTCCGTCGAGAGCCTAGCTCACTTCCTGTCATGCTCGTCTCTGCTAAGGCTGGTGTCGGTTTCAACAACGTACGCCAAGAACGTGCAAGAGGAGGTGTACTGGAGCTTCAGAAGGAGGTCGCTGCCCTTGTCCCTTTACCTAAACTATAAATAATAATAAATAAATACTCTAGCTCGTAGTGGAAAGCTCTCATCTTTCTGTAGCACTTGCGCGCGCGCGCAAGTGCTGTAAAAGTTTAGTGGCATGCCTGTTGAAAAGGTCTTTACCATGAATATACACCACTTCTAAGTTTCCGTAGACGAAGTTATACACATTCACAAAACTTTCGACAGATTCCGTTTCTTTTTCAACGGGAATGGCACATCCACACCGAGACATAGGCTACGCTCGTACGTAGCTAACAACTTAGCTCCGTCCCGTATTAGTGAGATATCAGACATCATCTACCTCCCGATCCAGACATATTCAACTTCCGGAGATCCTTATCCCAGTTCCTGTATCCGGATCGATTTCAAAAGCAGCCATGCAAGTCGAAGATGACTTAATGATTGCTAATGAATGTCGCGGCAACGTTAGAATCATGTCGAACGGAAAACCGGAAGATCTCCACGTAGCCGTCGTGAATCTGAGAATATATGGAGTCGTTCTCCTCGCGGCGTCTCTCTTCTTTCTTGGATGGTCCATAATTACGTATTTCATTGTCGACCCTTTCATGGCAATTTATGGCATGCTATCGTTCAGCTCCTCCGCCATAACAGCGATTGCGCTGCTCACCAATAAGGTCTTCTTATCGGGTTTTCTTCTTCGATGCAACCTAATCGCTACGCATATAGGAAACTGCGCATACTTTGCTGCTACTGCCTTACATGGACATAAGGCGAATTACGGAGCAGGATTTACTGTCATGGCTGGTATATTATTCGGTGTTTGGATCCTTGCTGCAGCAATTGGGTACAATGTCCTCTCGTCGGTGCAAATGTTGATGGCATTAAATAAATATGACGATGACAGCCAATGCGAAGAGGACCATATCAGCCATTGCGGAGAGGACGATCACATAACCTACTTCGATAAGGATATGGACGTTCTTCCTACAGCTTGGAGCAGGAGCTCTGGGTTTTCCAACATCAACTCTGAAAACGCAAGGAGTTTGAGCTTTGGAGACGTCTGAGGCATTCATGCGCTTGTCTGGGTCAGATTTTTAGGGGTCATAAAAAGCATTTCTACTGTATGTTAGAAATGCATTTTTGTACTAACTGTGCCCAGTGCTATCTTGACCTAATGAGCTTGGTAGAGGACAACTATAGCGATACTTGAGCGCCGATGCACCCTTCCGTTGCGGTAGAATCGTCCCGACTGAGTTTCCAACCTACGCCGAATATTCCAGCCAGCATTTCGCCGAATCGCCCGTTCCCCTGTGCCCATGGTATCCTGGACGATAGTATCATCTTCGTTGGTACGTGTCTTTGGCAATAGAGGAACTCATTTTCCCTTGTCCGCGGTCGCGCCAGACCTCTTATTCCGCACGTCCCAGTTGTAAATGCGGCTGATATTGACCTCGGCCGTAATGATTTGATTCCTTGTGAAGGCTAGGTCCTCCGTGACTTCGTCCAGCTCCTTCTTGGCCGTCTTTTCCTTGGACGAGAGTAGATCGATTGCTTCTTCATAGGTGTACTCCAGCATGACGTTCGCTCCGAGCCACAAATTGACAATGCCCGACGAGCAGTCAAGCTCGGCCTTCGCAAAAATGGTGTCTGCAAGATTGTACCTCGTCGAAACCGACTCTCCCTCCTCCTTCTTTTTCTTGAGATGTTTCACTAACGCAAGCGATTTCTCGATCTCAGGTATCTTGCTCTGGTAAGTCATCCCTATTTCCAATGAATCGGTAAGGGGGAAAGGAGGGCACGGGGGGTGAGTCAAGGAAATCAAATTACGATGGCATTGCTCAGAAAAGACTGCGATCCACGAATCTGGAAACCCGCGCTATGCTCCGAAACTACAACATGGGCAACAACGCACTTCTTGCGCTCAGGCTCTGCTCGTACTGCTTGAACTTTGTGAAGAGGTCAGAAAAGGCACCAATGAGCAACTCGGCCGACGCTGGGGGCGAGAAAGACTCGGCGAACGCCCCAATGTCGTCGACGAACTTGGCGGCGGGAATGCCTCGCCCGTTCGTTCCGTCCGTGATGTCCTCGAGGCTGATGTTGCTGCTCTCAGCCTCGTCGGTCAGGGCCTTCAAATCGTGGCCAGTGGTATCTTCATCGCCGGCGTCGGCCAAATTTGATTTGGAATCTACTGGGGACATGGTCTGTTTTTGAGAATGAAATTGCTCGAGCAGAGAGAAAACCTAGAAGTATGGAGGGGTTCCTTATGGGGTTTGTCTGTGCTTATAACGGGGTGGGCTGCGAGCGAATAGAGTTGAGAGCCTAGAGTGCTGCCAAAATAGTGGAGCAAACAGGAAGTAAGGCAATTGCGGTCGGGTCTGCTGTCGGCGATCGGCGGAACGGCGGACGCCGCAATGCCGCGCGATTTCATTAATAATTTTATCCTCTGCCTCTTCATCCTCCTACTAGACTATTACTAGCTAGTACATACTCTAGTAGTATACTGTCTAGATACAGTGCAGCCCTAGCTACATACACACAGACGTGTACTTCAAAAAATGTGTTGGTATGCATACCGTATATTTAATTACTGTCATCTACTAGCTAGTATTACAATCACAAACAGCTATACTAGCTAGTAAATGCACGGATGCGACGAACAGACGACGCTCATTCTTGTTTGATTTTGTGCAGACAGAGCGCCTTTTTTGGAGCGGTCACAAGATCTTTACTTTTTTCTGATCGGTCGCAACGGGGCATCATGGAGGAGGAAACGCATTCTCCACAAGAGCTGCGGCGCAAGGTGGAGGAATATGCCAACTTCCTTGAGCAAACTTTAAAGCCTCAGCTGGAGGCAGCCGTTGAGGCAAGGGAAGAAACGGAGAACGATATCGATGAATACGGGACCTTGTCGAAGACGCTAGTCGAATACAGGAGGCAGCTGTCCGAGAACGCGGGGAATGATGAGCGGCCGCCAAAGACTGAGTCGATCGTCGACCTTGGCCATGGGGAAATATATTGTAAGGCGTGTATTGAAGACCCTGCCCGGGTCTTTGTGCATGCTGGGATGGGCTTTCACGTCGAACTGACCCTGGGAGAAGCAATTGAATTTGTGCAGAAACGTATAAAGTTTTTGAGAGGCGAGGTCCTCGAGCTGCGCGCGCGGCGGGCAAAGACCATAGCGGGGCATGTAGAGGATTCCTTGCATATTCTGCAGCAGTTAGCGAAAGAATCCAGGGATGCAAATAGAGGTCTAGACTAAAGAACGTTTAAAGCATTTGTCGCCGTATCTCCAATGAGGACGTATGCGTCATTAACAATGCGCTGCTGCAATAATGTACAAATCTCCAATACACAACCATGGTCGCTCGATAGCGACATTATTAAATATGGGCTGACAACGCTTTAGAAAATTTAGGATGGATTGCCTTATCATACTAGCAAGGCGGAGCACCTGGATTCGTTCATCTACTAATAGTTTGTGATGCTAAGATAGGTACATTTTCTAGCAGCTAGAAGCCAGATTTAGATACCTACTATATGTACTACGAGTAGACTAGTAAGAGCTCGTACATCATGTACCCATGGTGAAAAAAGTACTAGCTAGTATGTAGGCATACTATGCATACAGTATGCATACTAGAAGTAGTAGTTATAGTCCAGTGGACGTGTGCTACTACTAGCTAGTCTAGTATAGCTACTTAGTTGTTACACATGTACCAGCCAGTAGTCGAACAGGTTATGAGGGCAAAAGGGCCCGATTGCGCCTTATTTTCCCAAAACTGACGTTTTCTTCTGTCAAATTGAGAGAGTCAGTGCCATGACTACTGTACTAGCTAGTAGTATGTAGAGCCAGATACGGCAGAGTACCGGGACTCGAAGCGAAAGGAACGGACTCGATTTTAGAACGACGATTAGGGGATATCGAAACACACATAAGAGGCTAGTTCATCAAGCCCCATCATCCAGCTTTTACCACCGCCATGAAGCAAATACTGGTAGCCGTGCTCGCGTCGGGCCTCTCGCATGGCGCCCTGTCCTGGGTGCCGTCACTCCCCAATCGCCGCTATCGCAGTGAATTGGCAGCGACCCCTGAGCTGGGCAGCATACTGGGCAGCAGGCACGGCGAGGATGCTTGCTTCCTCCCACTCATGCAGCTCGATCAGGACTACTACGCCCCGAGAATTGTGCAGATCGCGGGCGCGTACCCAGGGTTGACGGCTGAGGAGTTCGCCGCGGTCACTTCCGAGGAGGCTCCAGATCAGGGACAGTGGACGTATGATTTTAGCGATCCGGACGGTCCTCAGGTTGGCACCGTCGCGATTGAGGGCGGTCAGGTGGTTCAGTTCTGTGAGGATCCGGTCGCAATCATTGCCGAGCACGAAAGCGTCGGTATTGAGCTTCCGCCTGCAATTACCGAATCGGTGGACCTCATTGTGCTCTGCGATAGGGCCGAGAAAGGGTTCGCGGAGAGGAAATTTCTGGTGTTCGATCAACCTGGCACTGATCTACAGATTGGTGCCTTCCCGACCAAGGCAGATTTTCCTGGGGATGCCACTATTCATGGCCGGGTCGTGCTGACGCAGATTCCTTGGCTACCGGCCATGAAGCCTACAAAGAGCGGTTTCATGGAGGAAGATGAATACTTCTAGGAAGGTGGAGTAGGATGTCGTTGGGTGAGCTGAGAAGCTCAAAAATAGTTGCTTTTGTGCAATAGATACGGAGCGTGTATATAGTAGCATGATTAGAAAACCTTGACCACATTACACTGCGTCTATTTGTCCGAGTCGTTACACTGAGTCTATGTCGTCAAAAGAGAATTTTGTTTAAAAGGACCCCCCTATTAGTGCTCATCGCGAAGATGTTTGCTTCATTTCTGCCTGAAGTGCGTCGCGTTCCTGTTCCCTTCTCATGAGGCGGGAGACCTCGTCGAACTTGCCCTGAAGGCGCTTGTTAGCGGCGCTCTCGTTGATCAGCTCCTGGCGCTGTGCCTGCAGGGCCCGTCTAGCTGTGGTGAGATCGAAGGCCTCGACAAGGTAGTCGCCCTCACCGTCGTAGACCTTTTGAAGTTCCTTCCTCAGGTAGCGGTGGAACTCGTCAACGAACGGAAGCAGGAAGAAGCAGTTGAACTTAGTGGTGACGCTCCTTCCAAAGGTTTCGCGCCACTGCGCAACAATATGCTGTACCAGCCCCCCGACGACAAGATTGGTTCTGTTGGCGTCGCGAGAGCAGGCCGCCTCTTCCATAAGCTGCAGAAGATTGTAGTAGTCCTTCTCGGAATCTTCGTCGTCATTCATGGGAGTAAGGGCCGAAGATGATGGGCGCGCCACGGCGCCTCTTCCCTTACCGGAGGCCTCCGCGGTCTTCTCCTCTGCCCTCGCAGCAGAGCCCGAACCCTTCTTGGCTGCCTTCACCGCAACCTGATACACCGACACGATGTCGCTCTGGTCGGGGAGGGACCGACGGAGCGCCCCGCTGCTCCTCTCGTGAAGGTCCCAGGTAACGAAGCGGGTCAGCGCCGTGAGGTCGTCGCGGCACCTGCGCATGGTCGACTCGGAGCACTGCTCGATGAAGCGCTCGAATATGGTCCTGACGAGCTGGCGGAACTGCGGATTCTGCGTAATGTCGGTCGCCGCCCCCGAGTCCTTCCCCTCCTCGAGGGAATACGAGGTAGCCTGCCGCTCGTTCCTCTGGCGGAGCATGTACTCGCTGACCGGGTAAAGCCTCTGCATCACGTGGACCATCCTGTTGCTGAAGGCCTCCAGGAGAGGGTCGAAGGAGGTCCTGGCCTTCTCCAGAGCGATGACGCACGAGGCACGAAGGAAGTTGACCCCGTCGTGGGTGTCCCCTACTCCGGCTGCGTTGGCGATCTCGTCCTCGCTGATGGTGGGAAGCCGGAGGCACCGGGAGGCCAGATTGAACTCCCGCACGGTGCGATGGTACTGCGAACCCCCGTAGAGGCGGTGGCCCTTGCTCCCGACCTGCTCGTCCACGAGCCGCTCCCAGGTCCTCATCGACACCGACATGGGGCATCCGGAAATGTCTGTTGGATGGGGGAGGGCAGCGAAGAGGGAAGGGATTGTGTGCATTGTGAGATTACAAAAAAGAACATGGCGCGGGTGGAGAGGAAAGGGAGGGGCAGGACGGGGGGCGCCAGCAGAGGCAGAATGGACGACGAGCCGTCCCGGGGGGGGAAAGGCGCTTCCTCCTCCTACTTACCGCTGAAGGATCCGGCGGACCCGACCTCCTGATCGAGCGTCTCTCCGAACATGCTCGCGGGGGCCGTCACGCTGCCCTGGATGGCATCCTTGAGCGCCGCGCAGAACGTGTCGCAGAACTCCTCGGCCCCCGCCTTGAGCCGGTCCACCGACAGGGCCTCGAGCTCGTTGTCGACGGCCGCCAGCCTCCTCTCTACCGAGGCGTGCTCGGCCTGGAGGAGGGGCACGATCTTGGCCACGTTCCTGCGGTAGCACTCGTCGACGCGGCGCTCTAGGAATCCCCTGAGGCGGGACAGGCCCACCTTGGGGAGGAGGGTGCGGGCCGCGGCCATGGGAGAAGGGTGGCCCTTGAGGGGCTTGCCGTCCTTGCCTACGGGGGGCCTCATGGACTTGAAGCGCTGGGCGATGATGGCCCGGTCTGAGTCCTCGTTGTCGGCGCAGGAGGCCACGAAGTCGTCGTCGTTGTGGAAGGTGAAGGACCCCTCCGGATCGTCGTGGACGGAGCGGCCCACCCTGCCGCTGGGGACGGAGGAGAAGAAGGCCCCCCCCAGCTTGTGGGGGCTGATTTTGTCCACGATCTGCGCCCTTAGGTAGTCCATGAGGTCGGCTGACGAACCGAACTGCGGCACCTTGGTATCGAGCTTGGTGTTGACGATGACCGTGCGGGAGAGGTCAGGGTCGGCCTTCTGCACGATCTCCCTGGTCGCTCCGTGCTTCCAGTCCATGGTGTCCTCGACGCAGAGGATGATGTAGTCCGGGCAGCGCATCTTGGACACCACGAGGCGCTCGGCCTCCCTGGCCGAGGCCATCAGGGCCCGCTGCTGGGAGTTGGCCCCCCTGTCCCCCCCCCCCCCCCCCCTCGGAACGCGCGGTGCCGCGATGAGGCCAGGAGTGTCGATGAGGATCATGTTGGGACAGTACTTGTACTCCATCCTGACGTTGATCTCGCGGCTATCGAACGACCTGACCGGATCCCTCTCGAGGCGGGAGTTCTCGGACTCGATGTACTCCTGGATCTCCTGCAGGGACTTGGGCCTCTCGATGCCGTCATCGCCCTGGAGGAAGCACTTGGGCTGGGCGCAGCGGGGATTGTACTGCATCCTGAGGGCCACGGGGCGGCGGGTCTTGGTCCCGCCCCCTACCTGGTTGAACTGGAACCCCATGAGGGCCTCGATTAGGGCCGACTTGCCGCTGGACTGGTGCCCCACCACCACCACCGCCGGGGCGTCGAAGGGCTTCTCGAAGTCCTGCGGGGGGGGGGGGGGGGGGTTGGGGGGGGGGGGGGGGGGGGGAAGGACAAGGACAAGGACAAGGACAAGGACAAGGGGTGAGCAATGGCGGTCAGGGCCGAGGGGAGGGGACAGCCAGGGGGGGGGAAGGAAGCGGAAGGGATGTCCCTCTCAAGAAAAATCTTTGTGACGGGTCCGACGTGACATCTGACAGCCTCCTGAGCGGCGAGAAAGGCGGCCCTCTAACCCCCGCCCCCGCCCTCTAACCCGCAACAAACCCCGAACAACAATCAAATCCCGCCGCCGCCCCCCCAACTCCGTTCCACCGGGGGTCACACGTACCTGCGCCAGCGTATGGAGGAGGTTGTAGGCGTCGTACAGGGCCCCCTTCTCGCTGCCCTGCCCGTACTCGGCGTCGTAGGTGCTCTCCTCCGAGTCACTCTCGCTGAGGCCGCCGTCGTCCCCGTCCAGGTCGAGGATGTGGTGGGATGAGCCACCGTCCTCGGGATCGCTGAGGTCGTCGTAGGCGCCCTCGGGACGACCGCCTCCGCCTCCTGTGCCAGTGCCAGTGCCACTGCCACTGCCAGTGCCAGTGCCCCGGGGACCGTACCCGTCCAGGCGCTGGGAGTTCCCCCTGGGATCCCTGGGGCCGCCTGGAACTCCTCCGGCGGATCGCTGCTGCTGCTGCTGCTGCTGCTGCTGCCGCCGCCTCTGGGGGGGAGGGGCCGCCGCCGCTACGGCCGCGGCCCCCGCGGCAGCCCCCTCCTGTGCCCGGCGCCTCTTGCGCGGCGCCGCCGCAGCCGCCGCGGCCGCCGCGGAGGGGGAGGAGCGCGCGGACGGAGGCGGTCCAGGTCCGGCGGGCAGGGCGTCCGCTGCCGCTGGGAGGAGGAGGCCGGGACCGAGGGCGCAGGATGCCACCATGAGGGCGAGGAGCGCATGGCGGCACCTCATCGCGGATATGGACGGATGTATTATATGGCTGTTCCTCGCTCTCGCTCTGGCACTCTCTGCCGCCTGGGTGGGGGTGGGGGTAGGTGAGGTGGGTGGCGCTTGTGCGGGATTGATGTGGCTGGGTGCACTCTGCACTCGTGTGCGGCGGGGAATATGGGCTGGAAACGAACGACACCTAGGGGACCCCGGGGGGTTGGGGATGGGCCGGGTGCGTGATGGATGACGGGGAACTAAATTGGGGGATTTGGTTTGGTTTTGTTGGGGGCGCCGGGCGCCGGGCGCCGGGCGCAACGCAACGGGGAAAAACGGGCGCGATGCAGTTTGAATTGCAGGGGGGGAGGTGCGGTTGCTTTTTCTGTCCGGGGTGAGGGTTAGAAAGGGGTTGGGGGGGGATTTGAATATCCGTCACGTCAGATTCTGTACCGGGGGACACGGGGGGAAAGAGCGGCGCGGCGGCCCCACCCACCCACCGCCCAACAAACACATAGGCCCAACGGGCACCCGACGTCCGTCACACCCGACACCCCCCAAGCAAGCAGCCTGCCGGGCAGAACGTCATGGTACCACTCCATAATGAGTCCTATCCACTAAATACATACATACAACATCATGCACAGGCAAATACACACATACATCATGCACAGGCATTCCTCGTTCCTGATTCACCGATTCTCACTACGGACCAAAAACCCACCCAGAAACGAACCAACCAACAACCAACAACAACCAACCAACCAAAGAAAGCCCCCCTCACTCACATGAAAGTCTCTCTCTCCGCGTGCAGGTAGGTCCCCACACAAATGTCGATGGATGGTGTGCCAGAATGGCCAAAAAATGTGATGGTCCAAATGTATAGATCTAGTATAGTAGCCATACTCCTAGCTAGTACAGTACTACTGTAGTATTATGTAACTTGAATTCTTTTTGTTAAACAAAAGTTGAGAGATCGCCGCGACTCGTACGCTGCTGATCGAATGAAACTGTGCAGGATGAAAACGCGCGACAGGGAGGGGAATTCCTGCCCAGCCTGAGGGACGGGGCTGAGCTGAGCTGCGCTGCGCTGCGCTGGGCTGCGTTCCTCTCTACCCTGCCAAGGGCCAGGGCGCAGGCTCGGTCGGGACGGGTCATCTCCCCCCTCCTCCTCGCTTTTGGGGGCCGCCCGGGGGTTCGCCTCGCGCCTGCCACCCTCCATCCCCTCCATCCCCTCCATCCCCCCGCTCAGGGAAAGTCGGGGAAGACCTTGAAGTGAACGAACTTGAACAGGATGTACCCAGTGGCAAGGACGACCAGGTACCGTCCGACGAACAGGTCCAGGGCCTCGACTCCCTCCCTCACCACCCCCAGAGCCTCTCCGGCGTACTTGACGGCGCCGCTGACGATCACCACGGGAACCTCGGCGGCATTCAGCTCCCCGAACTCCTTCGAGCGCGCCTCACCATCCTCCCCCTCGGACGCCGGGGGACCCACCAGGCGCTTCTTGAACCTGCCGAATCCCACGTCCAGGGTGACGGGCTTGCCCCTGGCCCGATCGTAGAAGAAGCCCCCGAACAGCCTGGCGGGCGCACCCACGAACACGTCGCCGTACAGGGCAATGACCGAGATGAGCTTGGTCGACCCTACCAGGATGAAGGTGGTGGCCAGGGCGAACACGGTACCCGCGATGAAGGTCTCCACGGTCTCGTGGAGGGGTAGGATCCAGCTGATGCCGTTCTGCCTGATGAAGGGACCTACGGCCTCGTTGAAGAAGCTCTCGACGACGCAGAGCTCGAGGCGGATCCGGAGCAGGCCACCGGCGATCAGGGGCGCGTACTCGACGAAGCTGTCCTCCCCCACCACGGCCCTGGTAGTGCCCTGAAGGAAGCGGTAGAAGCCGTCCGAGGCACCGCAGATGGGCTTGAAGGTGTCGGGATTGAAGTCCCCCATGGACATGACGTCGTCGGCGGACGCGCCTCCAGGAGCTAGGAGGAGGCCCGACGCCGACAGGGCCGCGAGGGGGAGGGGATTGACCTCGAGCCCGCGGGAGCGGGAGCCGCCTGCCGGGCCGGCGATCGCCCGGTCCAGGACCATGGGATCGTCCCAATCGACGCCTAGCCCTAGGGGATCGTACGTCCCGAACCCGCTGCTGCCGGCGGATCCGCCGCCGCCGCCTCCTCCCGTGGCAAAGGCCGAGAAAGCCGACGAGGGCGGCGGCGGAGGAGGCGGCGCCGCGAGGCCCGCGGCGCCGGTCCTGGTCCTGGTCCTGGCCCCCGCGAAGGACGAGGCCGCGAGGCGCGCGTGGGGAACCGGCCCAAAGGCGGCGGCGGTAGCGACGGCCCCGGCGCAGAGGAGGGGGGACAGCATTCCGATTCCGGCCATCGGGGGAGGGGAGGGGGGCGGTGCGATGGGGGATTTGGGGGCGATGGGTCCCGCGGTGGCACACACTTGTATGGAGCAGCGCCCGGTCGGCCGGTCGGCAGGCAGGTGGACGACGCCACTGACAGAGAGTTCGTAAATCCGACGTCAAATAAGTACAAAAAGATACGGGCAGGGGTAGATAGATCTACCGTACTAGCTAGTAAGCATACAAGATACGCCACGGTGCGGTGAGTGACGCTTTTTGCCTGTTTGTTGCTTTGGAGGGTTATTTGCCGGGTGTCATCAATCCTCTAACCAGCAACCGGTCTAGCATATTATGCATACTCTAGAGAGTAGGAATCGTTCGTTCTTGTCCAAGGCGGATTTCCGGAGCCCTAAATCTGTTCGGGTTCATGTCCCGTCGGACCGCCGGATTTCGTCCTCCTTCGCCGTTCCTCGTTCCGTCTCCCCCCGGCGACAGCCTAGAGGTCAGCTCGCGGCGCCGATCCATGTCGCCGCGCGTGCGACACACATGTCGCCCCCCCCCCCCCTCCCTCCTTCCGCGGCAACCCATCCGATCGATCGACGAGATGCGCTCCCTCCTCCTCCTCCTCCTCCTCGCGTTCCTTGGCCTCGGGTCGGCGGGAGCCTTCTCCCCTCAGAGGAATGAGGTCGGAGGCAGCAGTACGGTGGAACGTCGTGAGGTGCTCAGCAGCCTTGCCGGGGCTGCGGGGGCCCTCTCCGCCCTGGTGCCGATCATCGCTCCCGCGGCAGCGGCGGACAAGACCTTCACCCCGGGAGGATCCCTGGTCGAGCGGGAGGTCGGCATCCGGGTGGGCAATCCCGAGGCGAGCCCGTCGCGCAGCTTCGACAACGGCAACGTCCTCTTCGGGCAGGATCACTACTTCAAATTTGGGGCGGCGGCACCCTGGATCGAGCCTGGGGGGACGGACTTTCCCAAGACCATGCCCTTCACCCCGTCCCAGCAGCGGTATGACATCCTGAAGAAGTACGGGATCCGAGTAGTCGAGGGCACCAGAACGATTGAGTCGCTCGGGGAGACCATCAGGACGTGCCCGCCGGAGGAGTATGGGTCGAAGATTCTCGCCTCGGACGCTCCTGAGTACATGCTGCGCCCCATGGGGCTTATGGCCAATGGATTCCTTGCCAGCGAAAACACAGGAGCGACGAATGAGCTCCTCTTGGCCCGGTGGTACATCAACGAGATATATTTGGACATTGGTGACATTCGGGCCGCCACGAGTGAAGCTGATGCCCTCAAATCGCTGGATGCGGCCAAGAAGTCCATCAACTCGTACTATGGACTGCTGAATAGAGTGATCACCTCCAAGGTTGGCGATCCGTTCGAGCTCGTAAAAATATAGCATAAAAATCCCACTATCTTACAAGACGAACACAAACAATGATGAACATAAACATTTTTTCCACATTCCCTTCGCCCAAATTTATCCGAAGATGCACCCCCACCCCTAACGCATGCGCCTCACACGCTTAGCAGGTCCGGTGAACCTTTTTCCGCTTGTCCTTGCTGTATGTTGCTTCTCCGATGCGCCTGCTGACTGTGCTGCGGGGACGAAAATTGATTCGAAGAGGCATTCCTGCGCTGATTCGCCGTCTGATACTGTCCCAACAAGATCACGCTTTCCCCGTGGCCTTCTTCGCCGTAGAGGGAAGAATCTCCCGAGACTCCGGAACGCGGCGATGACGGTCGCACCCTTGCGCTGCCCTGATTGTCCAGTCTGTTCTGTCTCTGCCGCTCGGCAGCTCGTACGGCGCGGAAGTAGTTGCCCACGCACAGCACCGCGACGAAGCCAACCATGAAACCGACATAGGTGACAGCCAGCACGACCTCGAACTGGCTTCTCCCTTGTGATCGGTACGTCATCTCCGCCCTGCGTCTGCGTCCGGTTATGCCAAGGGAGCGCGGTTTCCTTTTATGTCGTCCCAGAGGAAAAACTTGTTTCAGGCCTATGAAGCAAAATCGATGCAAAAGGTCTCAGATCAATCCCTGTTGGGACTCGCGACAAGACTTACGAAGCACTCGTTACCCCCTCTAACTTCGCTCCGTCACATCTAGCGATGATGGGATCTTTTCATGGGCACGTGGGAAATAGCAGTTGCGTAATCCCTTTTTGGCGAGATAGAAAAGATTGAACTTGTCGATCGTCGACTGGCATCTGAATACGTCCCCCGCACGCCGCGGCCGCCCTCGATATTGTCAGTTGCTTCGTTTGAAAAAATACGTGAGAGGCTGAGGAGAGACACTAATTGTGTTCTTTTCTTGGGTCTAGGGTTGTTCAGAAGCGAGCGAGCCCGTTTTGCAGGTAACTGAAAGTAGCAGTAAGACTCATTGTGGGCTTCTTACGAGTACGAGCTCGTGCTAATAGCTATGCATAGTAGTAGCGTGCATCATACCATGACAAAGATATCGACAAAATTTACACAGACCACATTAGGTATTACGAGACGGAAGCTTCGCATCGTAAATTTGAACACGTCAGCGGATGGCGACGTGATCTCACATGTATGTATAGGAAGAACTAGCTAGCTAGCAAGTTTTAAGAAGAAAGGAAGCAATCTGGCGGAACGAGCCAATGCTCCGAACAACACGCACCCCATCAACTCTTGTAACACTAAACAAGCAAAAAAATGAAGGTCGCCGCCGTATCCCTCCTAGCCGCCCTCGGCTCTGCCGCTGCCTTTTCGCCGTCTGGTGCCTCGTTTGGCGTCTCGCGGTCGGCTGTGTCCTCGACCGAGCTTTTCGAGCGCAAGCCCTTCATCACCGGTAACTGGAAGCTCAACCCCCAGTCCAAGGATGAGGCCGTCGAGCTCGCTAAAGGGATCGCGAGCTCTATCACCTCGGACTCCCCCTGCGATGCTGCACTTTTTGTTCCCTTCCCTTTCATTGAGAGCGTAATGGAGGCCGTCGATGGCAAGCTCAAGGTTGGCGCCGAGGTGAGAATTTCTGGACAGATCAATTGCTGTTTGTCAAATTCCTTTCCTTGTGTAAATTGACTTACAGCACGATATTAAATAGGATAGAACATCATGAAAAGACTCGAACGGCGCATCTCTTCTGTTTTTATACATATCTAATAATCATATTGACCTTTCCTGCTCTTAGATGATCACTCCTGAGTTGGCTGGCGCCTTCACTGGCGGAATTTCTTGCCCTATGCTCAAGAGCATCGGAGTTGAATGGGCCCTTGCCGGCCACTCGGAGCGCCGCACAATCAACAGGGAGACTGATGAGTACATCAACTCTCAATGCCTGAACCTGATTGGGCAGGATATGTCGGTCATCCTTTGTATCGGAGAGACCCTTGAGGAGTTTGAAAAGTCTCTGGTCGGCGCCGTGTGCGAGGTGCAACTTAAGAAAGGCCTGAGTGGTATTAAGGCCGAGGAGATGGATCGCGTTGTCATTGCTTGTAAGTTCTTTTTGCCCGGGATCAACAATAGTGTCGTAACCCTTTCTTCGTACACGCGTTCCGGTTTGTGGTTTGTGGCGTCGGATATCATGTGTTTTCCTCTAATTTGATGTCGTATCTTTTGCCCTCAACTCACTGTTGACTCTCCGTTTGCCATTATTCACAGATGAACCGGTTTGGGCTATTGGCACTGGGAAGGTTGCGACTCCTGAAATTGCGCAGAGTGTCCATGCCACTTGCCGTGGAATCCTCTCTGATATGTATGGTGAGGAGGTCGCGAACAATACTCGCATCCTCTACGGTGGAAGTGTTAGCGCGGATTCGGTTGATGGTCTTATGGCTCAGCCTGACATCGATGGTGCCCTTGTTGGTGGTGCTTCGCTTGTGGCCGAGGGTTTCGGGCGCATTATCAACCACGAGGCTCGTGTTCCTGCTGAGGTGTAAAAAGTGCATAAGCAAATAGCCGCAGACCATTGGGGGTTGAAACGTTGTCGGATGTGCACAGTAGATACTAGATCTAACAAACATTTTTGCTAAATAAGTGTGATGATGCAGTTCTAGAGCAAAATTTAAACGAAAATCTCTGGTAAACGACTAGGAGTAGGTCAACACAAACACACCGGCGTTAGTGAATTTGACATGGCTTCGGATTGCGACATGGCTTGTTTTTTACGTTCCGCCAACATGATGAGATCGTTCTTATCCAGTGTGCCATTGCTATTTGCATCGAGTTGTTTAAAGAGCTGTTGCAAATCATGTAAGTCCTCCTTTTCGATCTTTTGCATGGCTAACAACATGAAAGAGAGGAATTCGCTAAAGCTCACGCGGCCATCACTGTTTGTGTCCATGGTGGTGAGGTCTGCCAAGGTGAGCTCCCGCCTGAGGAACTCCTGCTCTGCCTCGTCTGCTCTACCTTCCATCCATAGTCCAGTAATACCCCCCAAGACTTTAGCAAGCAATACGACCGCAAAAGGAAGGAAAACAACGGCAAATAGTCGTGTTAGCTGGAGGTCTGGATGCAAATCTCCGTATCCAACAGTGGTCATGCTGATTACGGCATCTGCGAGAGGACGGTTTGGAAAAGAGAATGAGGAATAAGAAGATCACACTCGCTCATCACAGCATATCCGGTAGATGAGGGAAAAGGAGCAGAAGAAATTAACAAATCAAGTTTAAGCCACGGGAACTTACAGTACAAGGAATCAATAAAAGACCAGTTCTCAAAGTAGCCGATGGCAATCGCAAGGAGGAGGACAATGAAGAGCAACCAACCGTCTTCCTGTATTATCTTTAGGCTTCCCTTCAAAAATTTAGACTCATGTTTGTCACCCATGGCAGTGGCACTTGGTGATTCGACGAAGGGAGAGCCCACTCCTCTACCAGCAGAAACCGATGGCATGCTTCCGCTTGTACCCTTAATCATGGTAATGACTCGCCGCTTACCTCGAGCCTGCAATTTTGAAATAGCCTGCTCCTGGTGGACGAGCGCCATCTCTCCCACGATACCGAGGGCCACACCGACAATGGCAACCCCCACCAGAACAAATAAAATTGCAAAAATCTTTCCTGGCGTCGTTGATGGAGACACGTCGCCGTACCCAATAGTAGTGAACGTTACTGTGGCATAGTACGCCGAGTCGATGATAGACCATCGCTCGAAGATGAAGGAAAAGGCGACAGTAGCAAGCAGCACGTACATCAGGATAAACATCAGACAAAGATTGATGACAGCCTTCGAGTCTGCAAAGTTGACGAAGCCCTTCGTCATCGACCGACCCCCGGTGCCAAGCATTGATTCCAGGGTAGGTCTCTTGATTTCGTTATCCGTGGTCGGAATCAGGTTCCGCGATACCTCGCCGACCTCCTCGTGGGAAGAAGTCGAGTCCTCGTAGACAATGCGGCCAATTGTGTGCCGTAACTTTTCTAGCATGCTTTGGATCCTATGTGCAGCAAGATAGAATTTATGAGATAGGAATGCCATGCCCAGAATACAGAATGTGGAGGAAGAAAAATTAGATCCAAGAGATACGCGCGCTCGTAGATTGTACGTACAGCTGTATCATTCTTTACTAGCGAGCGTGTATAGGAAAAGTGATAATATTTTTCGCAAATACATAATATTATTATGAACAACAAAAGAAATAATGATCCGAACGCCACAGATCTCTGCTTCATTCCCATTTCATACGGTGAACTTAATGTAGAAAGCAATGCAGTTTATATTTTATGACTATGTGGTATTACTAGTCGGCCATTTATTTTTTATAAAGTAGATCTATCTAATCTTTGGCTAGATAATATTCAGTTGCGCTTGAGTAAAGAGGTGCTCGAAGCCCGCCGAGAGCTTCGGGTCCTCGTGAAGTCCCGCCTGAATTAGTGGAGGGAACTTGCCCGGCTGAGACGTAAAGAGCCTGTGGAGCGACTGGACCATAGCGGTGGACGCATCCTGTACCTCTGGAAAGGGATCTTGCGCCGGTCGTGCAGCGAAGTGCAGTCGAGAGAAGGTCGCGTCGTACCCAATCTCCATCTCGAGGCTGTCATCGTCGCCGGCAGAGAAGGCGGTTCCGATGTGTGCGTTGGGGTTTGTGATTATCCTCATTGTGGCAGCCAAAACTTGCGACCAAATCTGCTGTCCTTGTGCATCAGCGAGCATCCTGGGAGTCTCGCAAAGAATTTTTGTAAGCCCAATGACTTGCATCTTTCCCTCGATGCGAACCGGCAGATCACTCACGAGCCGGGGGATCCACACCTGACTGAGGATCATGAAACCTAGTCCATTCTGCATGGTATCCATCTGATCGAGGTACGCCTGAGACCCGAACTTTCCAATGTAGAGGGCGAAGAAGTCTGTCACGAGGCGAACATACCGCGGCGTCTTTCCCTGCTGCAGCTTCATGAGGAGAATCTGGAAGAGGTCCTTGAGGCACGGAGCCAGTGCCTCCGCCGGGACGGTCTTTACTATGGAGCCGAGCAGGTCGAACGCGCTCTGCTCTGTCGCGCGCGTGGATATGAGCTTCTGGAAGATGCCGAGGATGGCCATCAACCGTCCCTGCGCAACAATTTCGCCGGCTCCCTTCCCTAGGTACGCCTGCATCAGTCTCGTCAGCGCGGGAACGTTCCCCCTTCGCTCCCAAAGGGTAGGGGTGAGCATCGGGGGGAACAGCGCCGTGTATGCAGCCCCGAGGCCAGCCCCAGTGGGACGGTACTCGAGCAGCTGAGCGAGGACCTGAAATACATATGGGGTGAACTCCGCGACGTCCATCTGGAGCACTGTCTGGAAGGGGGGGAAGAGCATCCCCTCGAAGTTGCTCGTTTGGGCCGCGTCCTTGGAGCAGACCGCCTTGACCAGAACAGCGATCGACTCGAAGAGGTAGTGGTTGTACTGAGGGTTGCGGGGATTCTTGGCAACCCTGCCGAGGGCTGCCGTTAGCTTCTCCAGCACAATGTGCGTCACCTGCACGACGTCGTCCTTTGCCACATTGAGGGTCCTCATGACGCACTTCATGACGTACTCGTTCTCGTTGAGGTCGGCCCGATCGACGATGCCGAAGAGGCCGCTGAACAGGGGCTCCAGGAAAGGCTGAACGTCCGCACCGGCAAACTTGGGCCTGCCGCCGTCCTTGGCCGTCAGAATCTTCTCTACCGCCGCCGCCGCGTACGTGTGCACGACGACGCTGGGGGAGGAAAGGCAGTGGACCAAAAGCGGCATGAGCGCCGTGAGGTTGTCCTTTGAGAACTGGTTCCGGAAGGTCTGGACGAACTTGATGGCGGTGGCCTTGACCATGGGCCTGGCACCGTGGTCGGCCTCCTGCAGCTCCGGCAGGACGTACTTCTGGAAGAAGTCCATGACATTGACGGCCTCGTTCACCTGGGAAACCCCCTGCTGGGCGCTCTCGGCCCGGATGGAGATCCCGAACATGAGGTGGATGGCGGCGTCCTTGGAGGCCCACTTCCCCACGGGGTCCTTTACGAACTCCTCGAGCATCGTCCCCACGTGTTCGGAGCAGATGGAGGTAGTCTCCGCCTCGAACTGGCGGCACATGGCCCTGAGGAGCTCCTGGCTGACCTTCCTCCTGGACTCCGTGTCGGACCCCTCCATGTCGCCCAGAATGAACTCCTGCGGATCGTCCTCGAACTTCTCCTCGTCCACCTCCCGGATCATGAGGTTGGGGATTACGATCTTAGTGATGATGTCCCTAAGGGTGGACTCCTGAGAGAACAGCCCCTTGTGCATGAGCTTCCCAACGAGAGAGGAGAGGAATCGGATGGACGTGGTGGCCAGCTGGTCGTGCTTAGGGTGGGCCGTGAGGCTCATGAGGAGGTTCCAGACCAGGGTGGTGAACCTCGGGAGGAAGGGGAGGAAGGGCTCCTCGTCCTTGTTGGCGTACAGGTCGAGGTTCTCCACGATGGCGGCCTGCAGGACGTCTATGGGGCTGGGCTCGAGCTCCTCGTCCGGGTCGGCCAGGGCGGGGTTCTGGTACTGCAGGTAGCGGGCGAACTCCTCCATCCATTCGGCCATGTGGTCCTCGAAGAACTCCGGCAGGTCCTGCCAGTTGAGGGAGAAGAAGATGCGGCACATGGTGCGAAGGGCGGCAAAGCGCGGCCTGAGCTGGGCGGCGTCGGAGGCAAAGCCCTCGACGGCCTTGCCGGTCTGCTTGAACAGGTCGAGGAGGGGGGCCTGCAGCCTGGAGAGGACGTAGAGGATGTCCCGGTACAGTTCGTCCGACCTCTGCTTGTAGCGGAAGCGGCGGAGGATGGAGTTGGCAGTGACGAGAACGCCGCATACGACGGTGGGGTCGGGGCTCTGGAATTTCTGGATGAGCTCGGGGAGGAGGTTGTCCCATGCACCGGGGAAGTCCACCGCGGCGACGAGGGCGATGGCCTCGGAAAGCTGGGCCTGGATCTGGGGCGGGACGGTGCACATGAGCTCGACCAGGTGGCCCTTGATGAGGGTGCGGTCCCCCGCCGACAAGACGATGCCGTCGGTCCCGTCCTCGGCCTGCTCGTCCCACCCCTTCTTCACCAGGTTCTTGAAGTGGACCGCCGCCGACTGCCGGACGGCCGCGTCGGCCGCGTCCGCGCTGGCAACGA
>Ga0099799_10089_pt1 | contig 27263 bp, 23 predicted proteins | sample Uncmet6_SortLC_1_FD_89033 | JGI IMG/M metagenome (GOLD analysis project Ga0099799, IMG submission 89033) | Marine eukaryotic communities from CALCOFI LINE 67, Pacific Ocean - CN11_C50_N6_SortLC_1 | ecosystem: Environmental > Aquatic > Marine > Oceanic | place: Pacific Ocean: Monterey Bay...
TTTAAATGTTTTAAATAATTGAAGAGGTGTGCTGCGCTGGGCAGCGGCAGGCGGCGATGCACATTCAATTTCCCCAATGCCCCACCACCTCACAGCGGCCCCTTCTTGCCTCGCTGTGCCGCTGCTGCCGGGTGCTTCGCACGCTGTCGTGTGCGCGCTCCTGCTGATCGATAAATGGCCGGGATGGCCGCATGCCCAGGGTGACTAAGGGTGACTAAGGGTGGTCTGGGGTGTATCTTTCCCCGCAAGGAGTGACTATGGGTGACTATGGGGGGTCGATGAATTGTGTTGCCCCAAAAGGACAACGAACTTGTAGTCGAAGAAAGAGAGTCACTCAAATAAAGAAATAAATAAGAAGAGATCCCAGCCAACGACGGATTGAGGCAGCCCGATCTCTTCAGATAAATGACGTTCAGTCCTTTTTCAATTTAGTTTCGAAAGAGGTCATAGTCGTCAATCGGCTTTCGCTACGTGCGCGGTCTATGTACTGTTCTGCAACAGACCAGCCCTGAAGATCGCTAGACCGTTTCAGTGGTTTCTGCGGAGATAGTTCCACATTGCGACTTATCAAGGATCCTTCGAATCCTTGTTTTGCAAGGAAAGGGCACCTCGGGTTCCCAGCTAAAATTATTTATTTGTTTGATTTATTTACCCTATCCACCAACTATTTATTTATTTGTGCAAGCGATGGGAGGCCGGCGGAGAGGGGAGAGTGCAAGGAATGCGAATTGTAGTCGCAGAGGCGACAATTCGTCCTCCTCCTCGCCCTCATCGTCGCCTTCAGCCTCCTCCTCTTTCCCCCCCTCCTCCGCTACATCCTCTACAGCGCCGCCGCAGCTGCGGCGCATTGTGGTGTGGAGCCTCGCCGCTGTGGCCGGCTGCGCCCTCGTCGCCGTCCCCACGGTCATGTTCGTCGCGCAAACATCTTATGGTGGGCTGGTGGGGCGTACCTGGAAGTGGGATTCCGGCTGGTCGCTGGAAAGATTCTCTCGAGTGATACTACCGAGGCTGCTAGATTCGAACCTTGCCGGCTACGAAGAAGATGGGTGGACCACGGGCGTTGTCTATGATTCAATCCGCAAGACACACGGGGCAAGTTGCGTTCAGGCGTTGGAGCGGCCCGGGGCATCGGACATGGATGCCTGCCCGTGCTTGGGGATATCACGCCGAGGTATTATCGGTGCCCAAAGGGGGGGCAGCAACAGCAGCACGCAGGCGAGCGGAATATCCTCGCATTCTTCCTTCGTGCAGCCTTTCTTTTACCTCAAGTTGCACAAGGTAGGAAGCACGACCGTTACGAACGCCCTCATGATGCGATGCATGGAGCAAACTCTGGCGGAGCGCTCGACGAGCCTAGCATCCTCGTGGCGGAGCATAAAGACCCACGACGATGCATTCACGGCGCTATCCAAACTTCCCAGCCCTGGAACGAGCACCTACGACGTCACCGAGGAGCGCAAAGCCCACGGCCAAGTCTTGGGGCGCACCCCTGACGTCATTGATCGTTGCCGCCGCTTGCCCCTCCGTATCTCTCACAATTCCATACGGTCCTACCTCAGTGCTGGCCGCTGCGCTGCGTCACGCGGATCGATACCCGTGTGCGTTGCGCGGCAGCTCGTGGGCATACCAGTCCCCGCAGCGAACCTCTTCCGATCCCTCGTTGTGCTGCGGAGGCCAATCGATCGCTTCGTCAGTAGCATGTAAGAAGTCTACAATCAATTGATAATAATCTACGACCGCAGGAAGTCTCATCGCTGCCCGGACCCTTCGTTCGTGCTTAAATTCTGTCCTCCCTCCAGGTATTTTTGGAATTGCGAGCGCGGTACGTTCCCAAAAGTCCGAGAGTTTTTAGTGAGTCTACGTCCAGGGAACATGACGAGGCGAGACATTGGTGAGTCCCTGTGCTCCTCCCGACGGCCCTCCCACTGCTTGCTCCGCTTCCTCCGCTTCCTCCTCCTCACGTGGCCGTGCTGTTCTAACGTGGACCCTCTTGCTCCCACATCACAACAGCCATGGTCATGATGGAAGGGCGCATCGATGTCGACGAGCCTATCCGTGTTCTCAGCCGCGGCGCCTACGTGGCTGACGTTTCTGAAATCGCTGGAGCAGCGTTGAACTCTCCCGTTCACGCCAGCCCTTCTTTGCGACAGGGTCCTTCGGCTTCCGCGTCAAATGCGAACACAAAGGGGCTCGAGCTTGCTCTTCGGAACCTCCGCACCGACTTTGACATCGTTGGTATCATGGAAGACATGGACGCATTTCTTGTCAAAGTGGCCCTCGCCTCGAGGTGGGATCCAGTGTCGCTTGCCTATAAGCCCGCACGGGTGCGGGAGAATGCAGCTGTGGAGCGGCAGTACCACGAAACTGCCGACAAGTGCAGCGTCCGAGCACGCCACTTATCTTCTGAAGCCGCTGGTGAAATAACGCGTGTCGTTGCCGACGAGCAGGTCCTATATTCAATGGCCTCCAAACTGAACGAAGAACAAAAGGAAGCATACGCGGGGTTTCAGAAAGGCCTCGAAGCTCTCAAGGCAGCAAATGACGAACTGTACCGCTGCGCTGAAGCGAGGCAGACCGCAGATCGCTGATGAGCACATGTGCCGCCGCCAGCAGAGCACGCCACATTGGACACACGTCATTAAAGTTTATTCACATCATAACGATCCTTCTTCTCGAGAGTAGGGGTACGTCCGTGGAGAAGAGGAGCAAACAACAAATAACTCGTCTCGGTCAGGTCTCGGTAACATGCACGGTAATTCGTCGTGGTTTCTGTGTGGCTTCGAAATGAAAATATAAAATAAAATAAAAAATAAAAACGCCATCGCTTTCATTTATGGAAGATCGCATCGATCGAAAAAGGCGCGATAGAGAGAGAGAAAGAGCCGCGCATCTCCCTAGAGCAGAAAGAGTACTGGGTGCGCGCGGCATGTAGCATGTAGCTCCACCTTCCCTTATCCCAGATAAGCGAGCGGAGTTAGAGGGCCCTCCTTTTTGATTTCAGCAGGCCGATATTTACTATATATAAATCAAATCAATCAAAATCTTTGTCTGAATTCTGTCTGAAGTTTAATATCTACAGAGAAATAGAAACGCGACCGAAAAGGCAAGACTTTCTTCCTTTTCTCTGTGGTAGACAGACAGGAGGGGAACAGCGGTAGAGGGTCAGCATAACGAAGCCCCGCATGAAGAAAAGCCGAGCAAGCGAGAGGGCAGTGGCGCCCTCCGCCGCATCGAAAGGCCGGTCGGTGTGAGGTGCGGTCGAGATCGCCCGGCATTCTTTATAAATGTCTAAATCCCCCCCCCCCCCCCCAGGTGTTCCCAGCAGAGTACTCAGCAGCCAGATAGAAACCCCCTCCTAGCTCCCCTCCTCCTCCTCTAGGTTTGGTACCATAAGCCTTTTTAAGAACACCGGGAAACGTCGGAACTAGATCGTGGCTAGTTACCCCATCCATTTAATAACTCTCTCTCTCTACTGCTGAGAAATGTGCTCAGCAATGCACCAAGTATAAATCACAGAAAACGAAACAGAAGAGCACGACAGAAAACGCATCATCTCCATGGGGGCGGCAGCCTACAGCACGCGTTGTACGGCTGCCGCGCGCCTTCGACTTCCAAAAGTCGCCACGCCAATTGTTCCGGTTGCACCCACGATTCGGTAATTGTAATCGCGCGACACTTCACCGCAATCAATCTCCGGCGTCAAAGAAATCAAAAAAGGCGCACGCCCGCCAAGGCAATTTCATCCGACTCCCGGTGCGCCCCGCCGATTTCAAGGCTTAAGCGACGCAGTTGCTCAGGGTCAAACTGGCCTCCGCCGCTGCCGCTATCGTCAATCGCAAATTCGGACCACGGCAATTGGACGGTCGCGAACTCCAACGCCGTGGTCTGGAAGTGGGCGCGCGCGCCGCCATTCGGCGTCAGCAGCAGCATCGCGCACGTCATGGCGCGCGGTGAAAATATATCAAGCTCGATGCCAGCGAAGCCGCTGGCATTCACGGTGCCGGTTCCCGGCGGCAGGTCATTTGAAAGGTCGAGACTCAGCCGCACCAGACCTTGGGCGGCGCCATCTTCAGGCGGAGTGACCCGGAGTAAGTTGCAGACTCGCTCACCGACCACGGACCGGAACAGTTCACTGCAGCCCTCCCCGGCGGTGCGACGCCACTCGGTGCCGCACGAGGACATTGGAAACGACTCACTCAATTTGTCGATGTCGCCCGAGATGTTGCAAGGGCGGAAGGCCAGGCGCGTCTTGCGGAGCACCGGTCCCTCGGCGGCCAACTGCGCCTCCTTCTTCGCCTTGTTGAGAGCCTTGAGCTCCTCGAGGCGCTCGCGTTCCTCCTCCGCCAGCTCCGTGCCCGCAAGCACCTTCATCTTCAGCGTCCTCTTCTCTTCCATTTCAGCCTGGCCGTAAGCCAGCCAGGCCTCCTTCAGGACGTCGGTGACGATGGTGTTCTGCTGCTGCGCAAACGCATACTCCTCAGCCTCGGTCTTCTCCGAGCCCGCGCCGTCGTAGGGCTTGAACGTCTTGCCCTTCCCGACGAGCTTCTTCGACTTCAGGAATGCCCACGTCTTGGACTGCAGCGAGGAGCGCTCCTCGTCTCCGGCCGGTGGCTCGCCCCCTTCCCCGGCCCGGCGAGCTGTTCTCGTCCATCGCACGCTAGTGGCCGGGGCCACGAAAGAACACGTGGACGAAAAGGATGCCACGAGCAGGAGGATAAACATTCTCCGCGCCGGGAGAGGACACCGCGACACGCTCCCCGCAATCACCGCAATCATCGTCAGAGCTCCTCCAAACTGGGTACTGGGTACTCTTTCGCCTTCCTTCCCTAAATTTAATTTGGTAATTATAGAGGAAGGAACCCGGGAACCTTACTACGAAGTAGCTACTGACTTGTTAGTAGAGGGACCCGCAAGCGGTATAGAGGGAGAGGGACCGCAAAGCCGGGATAGGGGGCCTTCTCCTCGCTGTCTCCCCAGCTCCTCGTGATTTGGAGAGGCATGGCGGCTCCGTCGCCGGCCTCGACGGCTTCGTCCCCGTCGTCGACCTCGGAAATATCGCCGGCCAGGATTTCCGGCAGGATGAAAAGGCCTCCGAGCGAGCTGCCGCGAGGATCCGTGCACCCCGGGGGTGGGATGGCGAAGGACGACCGCGTGCGGAGCCCCCTGAACTCGGGCGACGAGGGCGGGAGCGCTCATGATGGGACGTCGTGGGCAATGCTGCAGCGGAATCCGAGCCCGACGCAAATGACGCTATCTCCCGCGGACGAATCGCTGAGACCCGCCGATGCGGCGATAACAGCCGCCGTGGCTGCTGCAGCGACGGTGGTCCAAGGCCCGGCGCCATCGCCGCCGCCACCGCCGTTCCCTAGCGCCGGTGTGGGGACGGCGGCGACGGCGTCGAGTGTGGGTGCGGTGGCGATTCACGGCGACCACATCGAAATCCAGTCCGGCAAGAGGAGGCGCGTGAAAAACTCCAAATACATGGACGATGGCGTTGGTTCCACTTTAGGGGGGAGCGCCGACGGCGGCCTGCAGCGGTCGTCGCCGCAATCTTCGGTGCACAACTGTGGCATTGCCGGGGTGCCCGTGGCAAAGAACAACCGCAATAACCGACGCCGCGCCACCAATGATAGTGGGGGGGTCCCTTCGGCCTCCTCTCCGTCACGTAGCCGGAACCGCAGTGGCAGTCGCACATCTCGCAGCGCAGCCGGAGGTGAAGGCAGTGTCGCAGGGAGGGGAACAGGTGGTGGCGGCGGGAGGAGCAGGAGCAGCAGCAGCAGCAGCAGCAGCAGCAGCAGCAGCAGCAGCAGCAGCAGCAGCAGCAGCAGCAGCAGGAGCAGGAAGCGACCACCACCTGCTGCAGCGGCGAATCGATCTCCGACCGAAGTTCTAGCGCGAGCGATCCTACGGGCACTCCAGATGAAAGGACCCCTCACGTGCAGCGAATTAGCCGATGTCATCGAAAGCCGCGGGGAGCTACACCCTTCTGAGCTATCAAATCTCGTGGCTGCATATTCTGGATCGTCGTCGTCGTCGTCGTCGTCGTCGTCCTCCTCCTCCTCCTCCCCAAAGCTCCCCGCTTCAGCAGTCCTTGCAGTACTGCAGCTCCTTCAGGTCACGCCGCTCGTGAACGTTCTCCGCAAGGATGGCTTGGAAGATCGATTCGTCTGGTTCGAGCGCACGCTGGATGGGACCACATCGTCCCTCTCGTCATCGTCGTCTCCGATGGCGATGGCAGCGATGAGCCCGGTGGGGGGCGTGAGCTCTATGGCGTACAATGCGGCGCGGGCTGCCGAGGAGGTGGTGCACTGCCGTTCGATGGTCGAGCAAGCCCGAGATCGTGTCAAGGTACTCAAAACTCAGCTTCAACATGCACAAGGTAAGGGATACGCTGGGCCTCCGTGCTGTTTTGGTTTGCTCTTGTTGATCAATCAAACGGAGTCTAACATTATTTTGTGTGCGGATATGCCAGATGATACCGAGAGTAGTAAAAGTGCGTCTCTTCGGGGCTTTCTGTCAACCTTTCTGGAGTCACGGCCACACCTTCTCGATAAGGATAAAGATTTGCCATATCGCCGTGCATGCCGAGCGACCCGGATCAACATGGAGTCCCTTTTGGCTAGATCTAGGGCGATTAGGAACAGCAACGTCAGCGAAAGTCGTAGCAGCACTGATGGCGGAGGCAACACACACGGTGGTGCTTTCGATGGTGCTGCTGAGACGGTGGAGTCGAGCGCTCTAAATCCTTCACACCAGGCAGTAAGTCGAGGCCTTGATTCTAGCGTCGCGTCGCATCCGCACACCTCTAATTCGCGTGTGTTTACGTGAAACTCTTTTTAGGAATCGGTGCTTCCCCCGACTGCGAGCAGCTCATTGGTGTCGTCGTCGTCCTCCTCCTCCTCCTCCTCCTCCTCCTCCTCATCCTCATCCTCTTTTTTGGCCAAGGCGAGCAGCCGTTCTCCGGGAGGAAACGCCCGGCGGCCTGCCTCTGCAGCCGCCTCATCGCATTGGGTCCAAGAGGGCATGGTCGTGTACCACACGAAATCAGGTCGTACTGGCACCGTGCACCACCTTAACGGGCCATGGATTGCAGTGTCATTCCCCGGTGTGGCGAGGCCCACCGCAACCCGCGTTTCCGAGCTAGTGCCATCAGGGGAAGTGGCAAATTCAAATGCTGTCATGGAGGAATCGGGATTGCCGCCTTCGACGTTCGACATCGACGATGATGGCGTCTTGGCGTAATGTGATGATCTCGGAGCGCGGCGCTTTATGCTGCCGTCGCCCCTCTCCTCTTCTTTTCTGCAAGGCCGGTCATGGATGATGGATGGTCGCTTGCTTCTCTTGCAGACCAACTCCAACACCGCCGCGTGTCTCTTCTCTGCCATGTTCTGAGGACTGAGGAAGAGAGAGGAGACAGGGGACAGGGACAGGGGGCAGAAACAGGGAGAGAGAGTCTCGAGAAAGCTCTTTTTTTAGCGTTTTTTCGCTTTTTTTGTTTTTGTTTTTGCCTTTGCCAGCCTTTTCCTTTTCCTAGATGTCCTATATGTGGCCTTGTGGTGTTTGTTGATCCGCAGCTCAACTCTAGTATAATAAAAGTGGGTCAGGGTAACACAGGGAAGAAGACATGGAAGGAAAAACCCGCGCGCAGCCACTCTCGAACCAAGCCAGAACCAGTGCCCAGACTGAAGATTGAAGCAGCTCTAAGTCTGATAAAAATCCGGGGGGTCCGGGGAAAGAGAAAGAGGGGGAAAACCCAGCGCGCGCTCTAGTAAGTCCGGGGGGTCCGGGGAAAGAGGAAAAGGGGGAAAACCCAACGCGTGCACCAAACTCTCACCTCCTCCCCGGGAACCTTTGCCTTTCCCACCCCCCTTCTCTCCCTCCACCGCGCGCTGCTATGGGTGGTCAATGAACTATGAGCTATGAGCTTATATAATAAATATTTGGCATGCAAAAATTTCCCCCTAATTTCGACTCGCAGTGGTCGCTCTGACAAAGACCGAGTCAATCACTTTCCCTGTAGCGCTCTCTCTATTCTCCCTGAGCCCTGAGGTGAGGTGAGATTGCGTCTCTCGGTTGTCGTCGGGCCGAACCCTAGGTGGGGATCGGTCCAACACTCGGACCAAGAATCTCTCAACTCCAAAGTAGGCCTGGCTGCGGAGTGGCCGTTGTCGTCATAGATCGAGTCCCAGGCATGTTGTTTTGATTTTTCTTATGGTGGGTGACTAAGGGTGACTAAGGGGGGTCTGGGGTGTATCTTCCCCCACAGGGAAAGGAAATCGATGACGAAGCATGTCTCTCTCAAGTAAATAGCTTAAAGGAGCCCGGCCTCCATACTCCACCTAGAATGTGTTGTCCACAGAGAGGAAGCACAGAACCATTTTTTGTGTGGTTCATGGGTGCACACTGACCCAGTGCTCCGACTCCACACTTCCACTGTGGCACAAGCCGCCTGGTATCGTGGTGGGAGACTAACTTTTATTAACGACTGTGGCTCGCTAGCACGCCTGACAAATAAATCAATCGAGGTGGGTCCTCCGGGGCGCTTACTGGTCGAGGCCTGAGACATGGCGGCAGGGAGAGAGACTTTGGAGCCCACAGCCCTGGAGGAGCGGCTGCCACAGTTGAGTATCGTGGGCGACGATGCCGGTGACGATTCAGGTGGTCAGGAGGCCAAGACCGCGGGAGGGAAGCGCCGTGTGGCTGCTCCCATGATCGTCGAGATATCGGAGGACGGAAGCTTCGAGCTTCCAGACGGCGACGCAGGTGCGGAGGAAAGCGAGGATGAGGAGGACGACGATGAAGAGCCGCCGTCATTAGAAGGGGAATCGGCTTCTCCAGGCGACGCTGATGGGAACGCGGACGAGCCGACTCTCATGGACGAGATGCTGGCTGCGGCGAACACCGCCCGGGCGGAGAAGAAGAGCAAGGCTCAGGCTGAACAGAAGCGTGTAAAGAAAGACTTCGGAAAGGGCTTGAAAGGCGGCTTTTTCAACAGCAAAGCTAAAGTGGACAAGCCGAAGCGCAAAACTGGGAGTAAGAAGGTACGATAGGCGCTCATGGCCGGCTTGTCTATGGCCTTCCTCGCAGATGACTGGCTCCATTCTCCACCACCTCCTTCCCCTGACTGCGCTCATCGCACAGGCATCGGCCGCAGAGAAGCCGATCGATACGCTCAAGCCCCAACCGCAAAAGAAGAAGGCGGACCCTCTCGTGCTTGATGACGTCCAGGAGGCGATGAGCTCTTCTGGCGGCCCCATGAAGGAGATGCTCGAGAAGGGTGGTACGTTTTCAGACTATGCTCACCACCGTCTCGGCGAGGCTTTGATCGGCGCGTTTCTTGTGTACCAACCCGCTCCCTTCTCTACCCCTCCTCCAACCAACTTCCACAGAGTGGATGACGCCCGACCTGATGCAGCAGTTCGCACAAAATCCGGTCTTGGCCCGTGGCATGAGCAACCCTCGTATGCAGCAGCTCATTGGGGCCCTTCAGAAGAATCCACAGGCAGCGATGGCGGCTGTAAAAAATGACCCGGAGGCCGAGGCGTTCATGACTGAGTTCTGCAAGACTATTGGCAATCATTTCACGGCCATGGGGGCGCAGAATCAGGAGAAGGTGCCAGCTGGTCCTGCACCCAGCGCGGGTCCGCTCGCGGACGAGGCGGTTAAACGAGCCGGGGAGAAGGCCAAGTCAAAGACTCCCCCGGCACCACCGTCCCCTGAAGACGAAGCTCAAGTCCAAAAGGTGCTCCAAAACGAGGACGTCCGAAACCTTCTGATGGACCAGGAGATGGTAGGTGTACACCACAATTGCAATCGTCCCAGACTCACTTGGCGCTCTTGCGACACACTCACCCCCCTCCCCTCTGCCGCGCGCCCACCAGCAAAAAGTCCTGATGATGTGCCAGCAGCCCGGAAAATTGGGCGAATACATGCGGCATAAAAAGTGGGGACCGAAGTTGAGGACTCTGGCGGAGCACGGCCTCATTCGTATTGAACAATAGTAAAGGGAGAGCCACCTTCGCGGGTGTGTGTGTGTGTGTTTTTTGTTTTTGTTTTTTTCGTTGGCTGATCGTTGCCAGAAAATTATTTTTTTGGTCTCGGGCGTATCCTCGTTCTGCTGTGTTGTTGGAACGCACACGGCGGGCCCCGCGCGGCGCGCGGGTGTCCTGCTGTGGACGGCACAGATCGGTTTCACAAAAAAGCACCGAGCACCGGGAAGCGCCGCCGGGAGCGAGCACGCCAACTAACAACTAACAACGCAACAACAACAACAACAACACAGCAGTGTCCAGCAGCCAGCAGTGCTCGAGTTCGAGTTCAGTGCTCATAGTGTCGGTTTTCGGTTTTCATCGCAGCAGCAATCAGCATTGTCTCGTTAAAAATCGTTTTAGTTGTTGTAGAATTTACCCATAGGCAAAAGAAAATCTCGAAAGAAAATACAATCTGCATCGGTCGACCATCGGCACGGCCCATCGGCACACTCTCGACACATACTCAATATGCACTCTCAACACACAAGCAACACACACATTCTCGCAGCAGGCCGGGTGGTATGTCGGTATATCGCATGACATGTGACATCACCATCCCGATCGTCACATAAAACACGAAAGCGAGGCGTGCCGTGCAATGACGGCGTCTTATAACGATAATTGATCTCGAAAGCTCGAAGCCCACTTTCTTCCCTCGAGCTCACACGCCCCACCGTCGCAATAGCCGTCCACCAATGTTGTCCTCGGGCTTTCGAACTTACACCTGACGCATTTTGTACTGTGAGGAAACGCTATTCATAAAGATAGATGGAACAAATGAGCGACTCACCCGCCACCATGGCATGTGGGGTGCGAGCAGTCGATGAAGGTACACGCTCCGCCTGCGGAAGGCAATGGAAGACTTGTGAGTGAGGACTTCCCAGACGGCTCTACATGCTTGCTGTTAACTGCCATCCGCATGACATGACGTACCATCACAACTGGGGGAAACGCACGACTTGAACGTGCATAGTCCACCTGGGCACTCGGCGGTCGTGCTGCAGCCTTCGAAGCGGAAATTACCGGCTTTGCCTGTAGCATCCGAGTGGGAGTGAGAAATAGAGGTAGAAACGAGCGCAGTAGTCGCGCTCAAGCACATATTTCTGGACTTACATTTATCATCGCATTTGTGCAGCCGCTGGCCTGTCGTAACCGTCGAAGTGAACAGGACCACGAGCAGGATGCGTGTCAGCAGGAGCCGAAGGAGGGCGGTCTCCATACCGTCCCTCTCTCACTTTTTTTTGTCGTCAGATTTTAAAGGCAGCAGTATCTTGACTACTAGTAAAGAGAACTGGGGCCCTGGTAAATCCTATCTACTAATTCGAATATTCTTAGATAAATTACCATATATTATCTAGATAACTTCAGCCGGGGCTCACTAGTTAATGGTAGACGTTAATATCGGGAGGGAAAGGGCGTGCACGAAAGAGACCGCGGCCAAATGATGGAGCCCCAGGGGGAGAACAATGGCCCCTCCTGGGAAGTATTCAAGGAAAATGCCCAGCCCCTCAAACGTGGTCGGGACACTAAGAAGCTTTCAAGGTGAGGGGAGCTGATATAGCTGGGGACCGCCCTCCCGATCCACCGTTGTCGATCACAAAACTAAGCTCTCACCTTCGTTACCCCCATCCCGCGATGGCAGAGCTCTCACGGCGAGGCCAGCGCCATTTGACGACGGTGCTGCCGGAACGTCGTCAAGCAAGCCGGAGCTTACGGTGAAAGAATTCGAGGCGACGGTGACACCGGAAGCCCTGGTCAACGACCCAGACCCTCTCGGGGTTTGGATCCGCTACATCCACTGGATGCGCCAGGAGAACCCGTCGTCTTCGACGGCATCAACCGAACTGATGGAACGGTGTGGCCGCGCTTTCAGCCACGATCCTCGCTACAAGAACGATGAGCGTCTCGTCAAGGTAGGTGACTACATCCCCGCATATAACCAGTGTGCCAGTCTCCTAAACAAACAGTGACGATGACCCCTCCCCCCCCCCTCACCCCCAATAGGTATGGATTGGATACATCGACCAGCAAGCAAACCCAGACGAGATCTTCCGGTATCTCCACAAGAATAGGATCGGTTCAAAAGTGGCCCTCTTTTGGGTGGCCTGGGCACTCGTCTCCGAGAAGGCCGGGAAGGACAAATTCGTGGACGAGATCTTCAAAAAGGCACGAAAGATTGGTGCTGCCCCAGAAGATGTCATTGTTTTGCGTCAAAAGCAATTCCATCGACGTCTCGCTAAACGCCTCATAAATAGTCAGGTAAGATTATGTTTAATCAACTAGGAGAGGGTCTGCTTGAATAACTGTCTCTCTAACAAACCGACCATACACGCCTGCCTGCTCGTGTTTCATAATCTAGACCGACGATGATTCCAATGCAACGAGGGAGCCCGACTCACCGCAGGAGAGTAGGCGGCGGCGAGAGGAAGTACAGGATGAGAACGGTGGACGCATGGCTTTGGGGCAAATGGCGAGCACCACGGCTTCCCGAATGGGAAACTCGCGCCGTGGTACGTCCCGGGGCCGTAGACAGCAGCAGCAACCCGCGGCCAATGAGGTGAGGACGACTGTCGTCGCAGGGGAAAACAACTCAGCTGGATTTGAGATTTTCGCCGATGAGCAGCCGCATCACGGCGGATACGACCTCGACGCCGAATCGACTGGCGTTGGTCAATATTCAGAGCTGGCACCGAAACGTGAGCGGGTTAAGGAAAATGTCGACATCGCCCGGAAGTGGAATGATCCCTCTGTGGTGGCATCCCTCAAGGGAAGAGGCCGATCTCCATCCACTACACGGAGAGGATTTGATAATACAAGCGCAGTGGCGACGACGGGCCCTGCGCCAGCTATTTTTGTAGAGGATGAATTCAAGGAACTTCCCGCCCATGAGGACCCCGGTCTCAAAGCTTCATCCAGCAATGCTTCAGGTGGCCTCGCGATACGGCAGGCACTTGATCGACCACAAACGGCAGCGGAGGTACTCCTTGATGACCCTCTTTCGTTCTTGAAAAAAGACGGGGGTAAAAGTGATGTGAAGAATACGGCACCAGCTGGAAAACAGGAGATCACGCAGCCTCTGCCTCAACCATCGGAGCATACCCCAGCCCCGCAGCCCGCCCAGGATACGAACGGATACGACGAGACGCTCCTTACTGCCGACGCTGCTGGACACGAAACTCAGTTCGAAGAACGTCGTGCAGCGATGTGGTCTAAGAAGGCTGCAGTAGTAGATGTACAACACAGTGAGAATAGACCTCGAAGCCCAAAACTTCAGCAGGTTACCGTGGAAAGGACAGCAAACCCCACTGCGCCAGCAGCAAAAACCACAGAAGATGATCTGACGATTAACACCGCAACGGCCTTCAAAGAGATGCAGGATATCTTTGGCATCGATGGTCCCGGGGCGTCAGGTGGACTGTGGGGAGCAGACGACGCGCTCCCCGCTGCATCAGAGGAACCCCTCCGATCGCTGCCCCCTGCACCTCCAATGGCGTACTCATCGTGCGCCGCGGCAGAACCGTACATCGAAAGTAGTGAATCGAGCGCACGGTGCATGCCTTTCGCGTTAGCCGAGGTGCAGACCACACCACCTCCCGTCCAAAGGAATCCTCCACCTGCCGTCGTTATCTTTGACGAAATGGCTGCGTCGCCGGATCAAACTGGACAGTACGACAGCGGGTCTCAGGAAAACCACCTGATGCAGCCCAACCCAAATCGCCGTACTCTATATGACGTCGAGGAAGCAGCGGTACTGCAACCATTGGCGGCTTCGGCCTTCGGGGGAGGGGATGAGAATTGCGAAGATGACGATGAGGAGGGTCCCATGCCGGAGGAGGCTGAAATTTATCGGCACATGCAGGGACTAGAAACCGATGATGCCGAGAGGGCACCTGCGGAGGCACAGCCTTCGGCACTTGACTTCGAAATATACTGCGACGCAGAGGATGGCCACGAACCCATTAATGCACCCTTAGCAAAGGAGGTGCCAATCCACCATTCACCTGGGTTTGATGGAGGAGATACCGGAGGGAGGCGAGAGACGGCTGATCCCAATGCGCTTATGGCGATGCTGGCAGCCTTCCAGGAAGAGGACGATGGACACTAAGGATCACCTTCCAGTCCTGAGTTCGTGTCAATTGTGGAGCTCACACCCTGGCACTTGCATTTCATATATTACCGAGGAGGCAACAAGCCGCAAGGGCACTGGGCACTTGAAGTTAGCACTGTCGCGGAGGTGGGGGTCGAGGGCGGGGGCCGCCGGGGGCCGGGGCCGGTGTGGGGAAGCCGGGAGAGAGCCGAGACGGGATTCGAGACGAGAGAACCGCCATGAGAACCGCCGGCCGGAAAGCGGAAAGCCGAAAGCCGGGCGCATTCATGAGAGAGAGTTATTAAATGGATAGGGTAACTAGTAACTAGCCGCGTGGGAGACCCAAGATCTAGTTCCGGCGTTTCCCGCCGCTGTTCTTAAAAAGGCTTATGGTACCAAGCCCTTTTCCGGGTCCACGGTAGAGATACGGCCCTACTGAGTATGGGTATTTGAGTATTTGAGGTATGCACCTCGACCGGGTGGTGCCGGGTATCTCGCTCAGCACTCAGACTACAAACTAAAACGAGGTCTCAAATTTCTCCATTTTTTTTTTTTGCTTTTGCAGTTATATAAGCCATACGCGCCCCGACCCCATAACAAAGCGGATCTCTGCTGTACCAAACTACCATCTCCCCCTGACTAAAAATAAGCAGACTGAAATCTCCGCTTCCTTGCTTCTGACTTAATACGTCAAATATCCACTGTGACACGTCCGCGAGTGCTCGTAGAAACTGGATCCGTGGCAAATGTCACAAACCACTGAGATCAAAAATTGACCTCCACACGAACGCTTGTTCAGCGAACAGAAGGAGAAAAAGAAGAAAAAAGGAAAATTAAACCCCGCGCGCGCACCCCAAGCCAAACTCTCAAATCACAGGCGGCCTCGGTTTTCGGTTTTCGCGCCTTAAAAGATTGGCCACGGCTTTGTGTTTCGTGCTTAGCGGGGCCTGTCGGCCTGTTGAACTTGTGATGGCCAGCTAAGCTCAGAGCTCCCCCGACTACTCAATATAAATATAAATATAAAAAGTGCATCTAACCTATTTATTTTCAAGTGGAAGTGGAAGCGCTTTTAATTGCCGATTGGCGTGTCGCCGTCTACCTTCCTCCTTCCTCGGAGTTCCTCGGAAAAGTTTTCCTCTAGCCTTAGAAGCAAGCACAACAACAACAAGTCGCCGAAACAACAAGCGCAACGAGAAAAGACAAAAAGCAAAAATAAAAGCAGGGCGCTCCAATAAAACGACGTCGCACACGCAAGCCGCAGCACCGCTTTCCGCTATGAAAATGCAGAGGACTTCATCTTTCGGTCAAATAAGCTATCGAGATCGGCAGCTTCACGATCCGCTTGTGCTTTACTCTTTCCTGAGGGCTTCCTTCGTGTTGATGACGAAATTCTTCCTGCATTTCTCCTCGCACGAGCTGTTCTCGGTGACTCCTCCTCACGGTGGTATTTTAGGTTGTCAATACGGAAGTCAGGTCGAAGCACACGGACCATCCTCCTGAATTGCGGAATGTCGACAATTCGATCACCTCCATTGTTTCTTTGACCCGGTTCAGCCATTCCAATCAGCTTTCCGCTGCTTGACGTCCCCCGATTACCGGCACGACCGCGACCAACCGGTGCATTCGCTTTCTTCCGATTTGCTTTGTCGAGAATCTTTTCATATTTCGCTAAGTCAAAAGTGGGGCAGCCAAGTTCATGTCAGAGCAAGACATGGGATAGATGGGGCGACTAAACAACGAGCGAACGCACCTGTCGTTTTGAATTGGTCCTGTAGTGTTCTTTTCAAGCCAGCGACTCGTTGGATCGGCGGGCCATTCACACGACTTCCAAGCGTTGGATGGACAACCAGAGTTCTACTCTTATCCAAATTCGTCAACTCGCTCGTCAAAGCCCCAATCGGTTCGGTGAGGCTCAACATGGAGAGAAGGAGCTCCAAAAGGCGCTACATTATCAAAAGCAGAAAGGAATGAACAATGTAAACAAAAGCGGTGGGTAAGTTGAATATAATATAGACGACACGTCGCAGGACTTGGGAACACGCTACCCACCTCATTTTGCCATGGTTTAATAGGGTCAATAACACGAAATCTTGCGTTTGGATCTGTGCAGGCACAACACCAAAGAAAATACCATGGTAAGATAAGAACAGATATCGAGATTGCATCTTCAGAGCAATTGCAATTTTTGTTTCGAGGATGTATTTACCCTTGGCTATTTCTTCCTCCGTGGCCGGTTTTGGCTGCGTCGCTGCAGGATAGGGGACGGGCAAGAAGGCAAAAAGGAAAGCAGGAATACCAAGGGTCAGACTTAGGTACAGCAATTGAGATGCCTTTCAAGATATCGTGTGGTGTGTCCTTACCATCAAGAATGTCCATCGTCTGTGTAGCTAACAACATCGGGAGAGATGCAACAGACGTTGGGATGAGTGACAAAATGGTGGAATAATGCGAGGCGCCCATACGAACCATAAACGTAGCCATAGTATGTCGTGCACTTTTCAAGATCATGCCCTATAAACTTATAAGACAAGCCGCACTTCTTAACGGTAACAATAAGCGGAACACCGCTCACCGTCATACCCCTCTGGTAGACTTCATAGACAGGAAGACCCTCAAGTCGCCTGCGTTCTTCTGCTTCACGCAGCCGTCGAGCAGCATAACCACGGTACAATGTCTGCGCAACCACCGAGGCTTCCCCCATTCGCCTGAGCCTGACGCGCCATAACCAGCCCTTGAATCGGCTTTGCAATGCCGCCGCCATACGCTTCTCAAATTCGCGCCGCCCTTCGTTAGCACGCCTCCTCATGTCAAGATGTTTCGCTTTCCCACGCAAAAAGGCACAGTGACACAAGAATTCATACGTCAATTAGACACAAACGCCACTAAATGAAGACCGGCCGGTGCAACAAGAAAGGAAGAAAATCGTGCAGCGTAACACATCGCACCTACCTTGCGTAGCTTTAGTCATCATCCGATGCTGCAGACGCTTCCACAAAGCGCGCGATTGGAATCCGCGATAAGCATTCTGCAAACGGTGCGCTGCTTGGTGCTTGATCGTAATGTGATTGATAGCATCGCGCATTGTTGCGAGCGCGGGGAATTTCGCAGAGTACCAGCGGACCTCCGCTGCTCGCTGTTGCATCTCTTTCAATTGCTTTTCGAGCTCAAGTTCTGCAGCCGAACGAGGAGAGGCTGCAGAAAGACGTCCGCCATTTGATGCTGCCGCCGCATCCCCACCGTCTTCCCCTTCTGCGGCTAGCGGCTCAGCTGCTCGGGCATCCGTAGACGCTGGTGCCCTGGGCACCGGAAGGACATGACGGCCCATTTTTTTCAGGAGCGCAGCCCGCTGAGCGCGAAGCTTGCGGTGCACTGCGTCCCTCAGGCTATCCGCCTCCTTGACTCGCGGCAGTGGGACGAACGGCGACGCGAGGACGCAGCTCGTATTGGGCACCAGCCGGAGGCGCGGCAAGACGAATTCCCCGACGAGCGAAGTGCGTTCTTGCGACCTCACTGTGGATTCGGCGCGGCCCTGATCCAAGAAGAACTCGGTCGCTCGGGTCCAGATGTTCATCAGCTCCGCTTCGTGCAATACGAAACCGACGCACATCACGCCGCCCTGGGGGCGCACATCACCCCCGTCATCCTTGTCTGGGTAGTCTACGACGTCGGGCTTTTCAGTTTCATCATCCTTGTCACGCGCCATGAAGCGGCGCGACGCGCGAATCGCGCACTTTTTGCCACACTTGTACATGACCAACTGCGCACGTATTCCGCGCTTCTCGGAGTCCACAGTGCCGCTGCGGCCGGTCCCGGCCCGGATTCGTGAGAGGGTTCGCTCTTCCGACGCGCAAGGGCGCCACACCGCGCTGAAGATATTTTCGAAAACGCCCGCTGCCTCCGCCAGCGTAACGTCCGTGCCCCCCGTCTCAACTGAAAGTGCCCTCGCGTACAACTGCCGGACGCGCCGGTACGAATCCGACGTTTTCCACCGAAGCTTTCCCGCCGCTTGGCGGCCCCCTTTCCCCTTGACGAATTCCCCATAGACCGTGTGGTAGCACACCGCCAAATTCCGACAGGTCTGCGCATCCTGCGCGCTCGCAATGCCGCGCGGCTTGCGGAGGGCCATCTCGTACGCGGCGCGGAAGTAGCCGATCTCGTATTCCTCGAAGACGCTCCCGCCCGAATCCGTGGGCAGCTCACGCGACAGGCGGCGACCGTCCAACCACCACGCGCGCTCACAGCATAGCAGCGCCTCATCCAGGGCCGTGTGCTCCACGATGCCATAGAAGCCAAACCGCGACCAGAGGAGCTGCAGGAGGATGGAGTACGCGTAAAGAAGCTTGGGTGAGGCGCCTTCGGGGGAGCCGTGCGCCAAGCGCAGTAGATCCTGGACGATGCGCAGGGCGAGGCGATAGTCGTGCACCACCACCGTGATGCCGAGCGCCGCGCGGAGCAGCCAGTCCTGGTCCTCCGCGCTCAGCCGGATGGGACGCACCACGGCGTCTCCACGGTGCCGCTGCTCGTCGGCGTGGCTGGAGCCGTCGTCGAGGAGCTGGTCCACGCGGTTGCGCAGCTCCCCCGTCAGGTACCCGTTGCCGAGGCGCGTGAGCTCTTCGATGGACGACTCGAGCAGCGACCGCACGCGGTTGGCTGCGACGCGCCCCCGATGCCCGCGATAGCAGCGCTGGAGAAAGCGCGCCTTGGCCTCGCGCACCATGGCCCGGAAGAGCCGGAACCAGCGCATGCCCATGCGGCCGCGGTAGATGCGCTGAACGGCGGACGCCGCCTTGGAGAAGACGGCAATGCGCGCGCGCCGGGCGGATTCTCGGCCCTTGAAGCCGCGGTACAAGGCGGCGATGATGGCCGCGCAGAGCTCGCTCCGCGCCTCGTAGCGCGTGAGCATGTCGCGCCGCGCGTTGATCTGTCGCGCCCAGCACTGAAGTCGCCGCGCCATGTAGTGGGTGCCAGGACCCCCCATGCGCCACACGAAGGCCCGCGCAGCGTACGACCTCCAGAAGCGCTGCATCATGATGGTCGCGTGCCACAGCTCGCCATGGGAGGGCTGCCGCAGTTTCCGCCGAGGGCCCGGGCCGGGGCCGCCGAACTCGCGACCCCCACTCTGCTGCGGCAGCCCGCCGTGCTCGGGCTGCTGCGATAACGGCGAGCCGTGCCGCAGCAAGAACGCCGCTTCGGCGCCAGAGAGCGAAGGCGACACGTCGGGAAGCTGGGGAATGCGGCCGGAAATTGGCAGCGGCAGCGGTAGCGACCGCACCACAACCGCCTCCGGCGGGTCATCGAGCGGTGTGAGGAGACTCGCCGGCCTCGGCCGGCGCCGCCCCCTCCCTCCTCGTCGCCCGGCCATGAAGGGATCCCCCTTGATTAGGTGGTGGAAGGAGGAGTCATCTCCTCTTCTTGCCCATGGTGGTGGGTTAATAAGGCTTAACGAGGAAAGTAAGAAATTCCCATTGCGATTCCAGCATTATTATTACTAGATCTAGACTTTTTGGGAATCATCTACTAGTAATTTACTAGGAAGGTCTTTAGGAAAGAAGTAATTTAACTAAGATCTCCTTCTTTTTCCCCTCATTACTTAGCGACTGAGAGCCATGGCAGACGACGCAGAGGAATCCGGTTCTCGCCGCCGCCGCGGTGCGTCACCACACATCGCCCTCGTGCTTCCCCCCTACCTCTCCCTTGTCCCTCGCCTCACACGCTGTGTCCATCTGCACGTGGCCTTCCCCACTCAACAGACGAATCCGACGATGAAGGAGACAAGCCCTCGCGGGATCGCGACGACGGCGATCGGCCGCGTCGCCCGGAGCGCTCCAAGGAGACTATTCCCGTACGAATAAAGCGCATGCTCCTTGTTTTTTTCGGGGGGGGGGGGGGGGGGGATGTTGGTTGAATAATTGATCACCCCGCCCCTTCCCGAATGTGCAGGTTGGCCAGGATGACGCCGCATTCGTGCTTGGGCGTGGCGGCTCCACCAAGAAGAAGATCGCCCGCGTCTGCGGCGCGGAGCTGGACCTCAACGAGCGCGACCTGGTGATTGAGATCTACGGCACGGATCCCCAGCGCGAGAAGGTCTGTCCTGTTCATGAACGTCCGTCGATTGTCTAGCATGGTGTACTACATGCTTCCACAGCAGCACCGACTCGCTCCGCATCTCGCCGTGAAGCTTGTGTCCGACAAGGCCACGCGCAGCACGTCCACCTGCTTCGCCTCCACCATCGCTACCGCCGCCACTGCCACCTCCTCTTCCACCACCGCCACCACCACTTCCGCCACACCTCTCCCAACATCATGAACAACTTCTCATCTTGCATATGCATCGAGCTCGCGTCGCCAACCTTTCGTGTTCGACAGCTTCAACTCATCAACTTCACGTGCCTGTGCCATCAACAACCTCGTGCACCTCTCGTCTGCCACTCCCTTCCATTCTCTCGACCACAAGGCCCGCGACTACGTACAATTCGTGACGCAGCAGCGCGTCGGCCCCGTGCACATCGACCTCGAGAAGAAGGAGAGGGACGACCTCACCGTCGTGGATGTCCCCGAGGATTGCGTCGGCTTCGTCATGGGCAAGGGCGGCAACACCCTCCGAAGCATGGAGGAGGAGTGGGGATCGCTCATGTTCTTCGCGCAAGTCAAGGAACCCGGCCAGGACGAGGTCGAAAAGCTCTGCATCTTCGGTAGTATTCGTTGCCGCCGTGGCGCTGAGCTCAAGGTGCGTGGACCGGGACCGGGACCGTGTGTGTGGGTATGCGCTTTCCTCTCTTCTTTTATTTCCTTTTTTATCCCTCTCAGAAACACTCGACTCACTGCCGTCGCACAGGTCATGAGTGCCGTCGAGCACAAGCACCCGGGACACTTCATTAAGGGCGAGACGCTCCTCGAATGCCGCCGCATCGCGGGCGACAATGCGGGGGAGGACTGGGGCACTGACACGATGCTGCTAACCGACGACAACTTCTCGTACGCTGCCGGGATGCAACTCTCCCCCCCCGCCCCCGGCTCCCGCGTTTCTTCCTGGCGCTGATTTCCATTACCATTCGCTGCCTTTGTGTGCGCATTTGTTCGTTTTGCTTCTTTTTTTCACCTACTGATGTGTGTGGTAGATACGCGCTTGGAGCGCGGGGTTCGACTCGCCGCAAGCTGGCGACCGCATCTGGAGCAATCATGGAATACGTGGGCCGCCTTGCGTGCATCTGTGGCACCATGGAAGAGCGCAAACGTGGGCGCGACTACATCAAGGTGCGTGACCGACTTGAAAGTCTTGACCTTTTGGGCAGCGTCTGATTTCGAAAGTACTCCACTTGTCGACTTGCCTGCGGCGGTACAGTGGCTCATTGCTCAGCGGACGGGCACGGTAAGCGTCGACACGCTTGACCGTGATGACGTGACTGTGGTCGACGCACCGGCCGAGGCTATTGGCTTCATAACAGGCTTCAAGGGCAACACTCTCCGTGATATCGAGGCTTCCTCGGGCACGTTCATCTTTACTGATGCCGGCTCGAAGGATTCCAAGGATGGCCAGGAGAAGGTGCTGGTGTTCTCCCACGACAAGCATAATCGCAAGAAGGCAAAATCTATTATCGAGCAAAGGATCGACGACAAGATGAATCATGGCGGTCAGCGCGGCGGCGGCGGCGGCGGCGGCGGCGGCGGTGGAGGTCGCGGCGGATACAGCGGCGATCGCCGTGGCGGGTACGATCGTGATGATCGCCGTGGCGGCTACGACCGCGGCCACGACCGCGATCGCGACTATGACCGACGCGGCGGCGGCGGCGGCGGCGGATATGACCGTGACCGTGACTATGACCGACGCGGCGGCGGCGGCGGCGGCGGCGGCGGTGGCGGCGGATATGATCGTGGATACGACCGTGACCGGGACTACGATCGCCGCCGTGACGACGACCGTCGTGGCGGCGGCTACGATCGCCGTGATGACCGTGATGATCGCCGCGGTGGGCACGACTACCGCCGTGATCGCTACTAGGCAGCATTTCGTTCATGACCATCGTGAAAGATTTCCCTGTCTTACATGACATTCAAAAATCTAATGAAAGAGAAACCGGTGACGAGATGGCAATAAAGATGCGCACAGCAGTGTAAGTCTGGGGATCGGTCGTACGCGCGGAGAGTGATGTGGCGGCTTCGTTAATTCATCTCCACACCATCCATTCGAAGCAGCATTCGAAAAAGCCCTGAACACTGAGAACGGAGACCGCCTATACCGCTAAAGTACACCACGGTGGGACTGCAGACTCGCTGCGTCAGACTGCAGGCTATCATAGGCTATCCAAAAGCACGTAGCAACTTACATTTCCTGTGTGGTGTGCGCTGTGTGTGTCTGATGGTCGCATTCTAGAGCTAAGCTTAGATGCCCATCACGCGCCCCGATTGGTCGATAAGAAGAAGCTTTATCGTCGTTACATCCGGAGACATCCGTGGATGGAATGAACTATCGGAAGCATTAATTCATCGGACGATTTCCCCATTGCGGAAGATTATCCAACAGTCAAAAGCCTTTTTATTGAGAAAAGGCTAGACGAAAGTAAGAGAAAAGATCAATAAATTCAGTCAGAAAACCAGAGAAGGGAATGTAATTCCCTAATTGTTTTTGTCATGTTTTTGCATTCGGGTTTCGGAGGCACTTCCCAATCGAGGATCGCCCTCCCTACCCACTCAACAACCACAAAGGGAACAATGCGGCCCTCCCGACCCGCACCAAACAGCAACATATAGCGAAGAAACTACACGCGCTTGAGGGAGACGAGGTATGCCCAATATCCACTCGTACTCTCTATCCGCGAACCCCATCTGGTACAGGAAGTCCCCACCTCTTTGTCACCACAGTCGGCACCCCGACGTACGACCACAACTCAGGTATTGGGTCCAGCGTTAAAGGACTTCAAAGAACAGATAACAGTTTTAGACAGAATCTGCAACACCACAAGGCAGAAAGATGTCGAGTAAGCCCCGCCCGAAGCGGGACAGATCCAAGGAAGCCGAAGAAAATCAAACCGCGGCTACCGACATAGCAGAGATGGACGTTGAAGAAATGCGCAACGCCCTGATTGCAGAACGAAATAAGACTCAGGCCCTCGAAGCCGAGAAAGTTGCACAACAATTAGCGACAGCAGAACGTGAAGCGGAACGCACGAAAGCCGAGAAGGCCAGTCGTGCGGCGGATAACGAACGAATGGCGCTGTTGGAGCGAAAAGTGGAAGTATTAACCTCCGGAAAAGAAAAGGAAAGCCCGAAAGGCCGACCACCATATAAGACCCAAGACCAGCCGGAGAGCTCGATCGATTACTTTAATTTAAATCTCAATGAAAGCAAGGCTCCAGAGCGATGCAGCGCAATCTACGAAATATGGAAGGCCGCCGAAAACAAGACATGCGTCGTGGTTTTCGACAAAGACCACTCGATCAAAGAAATTATATACGACTACTACCCTAAGACATCGCCAAAGCTCAACTCACTTGATGAGTTTAACGCTCCCGGTGGGTGTATCCCGGTGGTTGTCCTTCTCTCTCTGGTCGGTGGACACAGCGAAATTAGGGCATTTTGGGGCTCAGCTTCAAGCGAAACCTTTCAGGAACAAAATATTTATACGAGGAGAGGCCACTTCATCGGCTACTGCGTCGGGGACTGCAGAAAAATCCATGATGGAGATGCCGAAGCAAAAGCAGGACATTCTATGTGCAATTGTGCGGCCGAACGGTGCTACGACAACGACGTGCACGGCGAGCCAGCCCATGGAGCGAATACGGGCACAGGGGAGTCCCCGGAAGCGTCTGGACGACAGCTACGGCAGTTTCCCTTTGTTCCGTCAAGTTTCAGCGATGGAGTGGAAAGCAGCGAAGGAGACGACGGCGGCAGTGCAACTGGCACAGTCGCATCGGCTGCCTCTCGAGGCAGCAACGAAAAGTCACGGTTTGGCGCAGAGGAAGCGTATCTGGGCACTGGAGAAATGAACGGAGCCAAAACATACGACGCGAACAACGGCAACGCCGACCAGGACAACAATGATGAAGGCAACGGTGACAATAGTCTACACGGGGCCCTGCGGATAAACGCCATTCGTGCATATACTGGATGTGACCGGGAGAGTTGCGGCGAGAAACCATGCCCATCTAACCACCATTACAACCAGGCGCTCATGGAATGGCTGACCACCGCAGTCGTCGCTGACGGGGAGCCACGGCGAACTTACAAGAACGACATGGCAGAAGCCTATCAGGCGATGAACCGCGAGTTACAAAAGGGGGAGGAAGTGTTATTGGATAGCGGCAGCAACATTCACTTGTTGACATTACAGCACGCACGGAGGTATTTCGCGAGTCGACGATCGACACGCATGACAGTTCTCGGCATATCAGGAGTCCGAGACAGATGCTCAGCTGAGGGGGAGGTGATCCTGCTGGTGAAAGACAACAACGGAAAGCAACTGAGACTATCTCTCGGACTTGGGTACAGCTCCAGCTCGGTACCTAAGTCACTGCTCTCGGCGGCGAGACTGATGGAAGACGTTGCAATTCTGCACTTCGAGAAAGGGAATTCTTACATCGAGTTCCCGAACCAAGGCCAGCGAATTCCGCTGATCGAAAGAGGTGGACTATTCTACGTTCCAGCGGTAAACATTGGAATCGCCGATGGCGAAATGGATAGCCCAAAGTATGCAGCTCAGGGGAGCAACAAAGGAGCGTCCTTCCTAGGATTCGCATCAGAGGTAGACGCAAAAGAAGCCTGCGCATCATATGCAGCAGACGCAAAAGAAGAAGAAGAAGAAGGCGCAGGAGGAGCCACAGCAGAAGCCATTCAAGCAATCAGGGATGGCGCTCACGTAGCAGGTGGAGATGAAGACGACGAGGACGACCTGGACGACGACGAGCACGAATCAAGGGCGAAACGGCATAGGAGGCTCGAAAAGAAAAGGGCATCAGCCAAAGCCAAACAAGAAGAGCAGAAGAAGCAGCGGAAGCTGCAGAAGGAGATGAAGCAAAGGGCGGCAAAAGAGTCGCTCGAGCAAATCGACATGAGGAGGCCACTAAGGCTGACAGTACCGGGCACGCGACAAAAGCGAAGCGTAGCGGACAAACGTTTTCTGAAAGCGGCAAAGAAAGGAGGGTTCGAGCTAAAATACCAACAACGGAACCCCAAAAAGAAAGGCGGACGCGTTCCTCACAGAAGAAGAGAAAGAAAAGTCGAAGTCGGTGAGACACCCAATGTATCATTCGGTGGAAATACCATGCCTAGGAAAGCCCACGCCGCAGTGGTAAATCGTTTGATACAGTATGTATATAACACGCGCAAGCTTGGAATTCGGTATCAGCGCGATTGCGCACAAGAGAAGGATGCCCCGAAAAATTATGGACAGGGGCGACACCCACTGGACACAGGCAAGAATCATTTGGCAGCGTTCGTGGATAGCGATTATGCAGCCGATTCGTCGAGGAGAAGCCGTCAAGGATCGATCACAATGATGAACGGTGGTCCGATCGCTTGGGCATCAATTCTGGGAAAGACGATCTGCTGCAGTACATGCGAAGCGGAAGTGATGGCGGCAGTATCTGCGGCCAAGGAATCGGTGCACCTAAAGCTGCTCTTAGGGGAGCTAGGTGTACATCATGATGGGATAAGAATAGAAGAGGATAACACTGCTTATATTTCCCAGGTAAAAGGAGGATTACGACACATTCGAAAGGCAAAGCACTACTCTGTAGCGCTCAGGTTCCTACAAAAGCTTGTGGTCGATGAAGAGGTGGATTTCAATTATTGCGAGACATCAAAACAGCTGGCGGACTTATTTACGAAGCCGCTAGACGAAGTAAAGTTCAAGGTGTTCTCCGACATGTGCATGTATAACCCTGAAGCGGATGCGAATTAAGGAAATGTACGGTCACTTTCAGGAGGGTTGACTCGGCACGAGCCAGAGCAATTCCTCTCCCAAGCGCGACGCAGGGGAGTGTCTGATGGTCGCATTCTAGAGCTAAGCTTAGATGCCCATCACGCGCCCCGATTGGTCGATAAGAAGAAGCTTTATCGTCGTTACATCCGGAGACATCCGTGGATGGAATGAACTATCGGAAGCATTAATTCATCGGACGATTTCCCCATTGCGGAAGATTATCCAACAGTCAAAAGCCTTTTTATTGAGAAAAGGCTAGACGAAAGTAAGAGAAAAGATCAATAAATTCAGTCAGAAAACCAGAGAAGGGAATGTAATTCCCTAATTGTTTTTGTCATGTTTTTGCATTCGGGTTTCGGAGGCACTTCCCAATCGAGGATCGCCCTCCCTACCCACTCAACAACCACAAAGGGAACAATGCGGCCCTCCCGACCCGCACCAAACAGCAACATATAGCGAAGAAACTACACGCGCTTGAGGGAGACGAGGTATGCCCAATATCCACTCGTACTCTCTATCCGCGAACCCCATCTGGTACAGGAAGTCCCCACCTCTTTGTCACCACAGTCGGCACCCCGACGTACGACCACAACTCAGTGTGCTGTGTGGTGGTCCTATGTGGCTTATGCGTGGCTGCTACGTGGCTGGAATAGTAGCCGTCTGTGACACCGCCTGTGCACCGTACACATCCGTACACCGCCGTGGCACATGCTAGATGCTAGAGAGAGAGAGTTATTAAATGGATAGGGTAACTAGCCGCGTGGGAGGCCCACGATCTAGTTCCGACGTTTCCCCGGTGTTCTTAAAAAGGCTTATGGTACCAAAACCTTTTCCGGGTCCACGGTAGAGATACGGCCCTGCTGAGTTTTTGAGGTATGCACCTCGACCGGGTATCTCGGTCAGACAACAAACGAGGTCTCGAATTTCTCCAACGGGCTGCAGCGAAGATCTTTCTATCACTTATTTTCGAATAAGTAAACGCTGGGACCGCTTTCTTGCGAACCTCCTCGGGGAGACTCTAGTGCAATAAGAAAGGAGGTTTTCCACACCCTGGGTAATTGCAAGCCCTCATAGGGAACGCTCGCTGAACGCATTGGGGAAATTGAATGTGCATCGCCGCCTGCCGCTGCCCAGCGCAGCACACCTTCAATTATTTAAAACATTTAAATTATTTACAGCCTTCCAAGCGTTCCGAGCGTTCTGCTTTTCCCTTACGCTCGTTGCGCTC
>Ga0099799_10090_pt1 | contig 27204 bp, 18 predicted proteins | sample Uncmet6_SortLC_1_FD_89033 | JGI IMG/M metagenome (GOLD analysis project Ga0099799, IMG submission 89033) | Marine eukaryotic communities from CALCOFI LINE 67, Pacific Ocean - CN11_C50_N6_SortLC_1 | ecosystem: Environmental > Aquatic > Marine > Oceanic | place: Pacific Ocean: Monterey Bay...
ATCGCCAGCGACGCGACAGTGGCGTGCTGCCGATTTTTGGCTTGCGGCTAGTATGTCTGCGCGCTAGCCGACGTTTTTGGCTGCCAGCCTCAATTGCCTGATCGCAGGGCTTACACAGTCCTACAGTCGCACGCGTACAACAGACCAAAGCTGTGCAGGCGGACCAGCAAAGCAGCAGCGCTCAACGCAGCGCAACCAAAGCAGCAAACACACATCCTCAAAGCGGCGACCAGACGTCAGCCGCGCCGTCGACGCGCAGCACCGACCGTACAGATCAAAAGGATGAGAACGCACCTCAAGGCGAGCAAGTTCGTGGTGGTCAAGGCCGGCACGTCGACCGTTTCTCATGACGACGGCACGCCCTCCTTACCGAGATTGGGAGCCATCGTCGAGGCCGTCTCGCAACTGATGCGCCAGGGCACGAAGGTCATTCTCGTGTCGAGCGGCGCCGTGGGCTGTGGGAGATCCGTCCTGAGGAAGCAGGCGGCCTTGCATCGGACGTTGCGAGACCACATGAAGAGCCAAGAAATGCAAGAAGGCGCCGGCTACTCCGCAGCGGCGGCGGCGGCCGGCCAATTGGCTCTCATGTCGTTGTATGAGACGTTGTTCGCCACGCAAGAGATCGAACCGTCTCAATTCTTAGTGACGAGAAGAGATTTTGTAGATGAAGCCTGTCGAAAAAACTTGCAACATTCTATACAAGCAATCATGGACGTGGGCATGGTGCCCATCATCAACGAGAACGACGCCGTGTCGGGGAATGCCGGGTACAGTGAAGTTCCCGATGGGTGCTTCAGTGACAACGATGGGTTAGCGGCTTTGGTCGCCAAGCTCGTGGGCGCGGACTGCTTGATCATGCTGACCGACGTGGAAGGGTTGTATGACCGGCCGCCGTCGGAAGCGGGCGCGCGGTTGGTGAGGGAGGTGCACCCGGCGTCGCTCAAAGACTGGAAATTTGGGGGCATTTCCAAGGGTGGTAGAGGCGGCATGGAGGCGAAAGTGAACGCGGCGCTCGGTGCTTTGGAGGTGGGCATCAAGTCCGTCGTGCTGGCGTCGGGCTCGGAGCCGGACGTGCTGCGACGGGTGCTCGCCGGCGACGACGTCGGCACGTATTTTAGTAATGACATCGCGCGCAAGCCGTCTTTGGACGAAGGCAACCCGTTGGAAGCTGTAGGGCAGAGCGCGCGAAGAGCGGCGCGGGCGCTGCAGGCGCTGGAAGCAGCTGATAGGACGAAAATACTGAAAGCCATTGCGTCGAAGCTACGAGCCGCGGCGCCGGCCATTTTGGCAGCAAATGCGGCGGACGTCGCCGACTCCGGAGAAGTTGCTCAGGAATTGAGGCAGCGCCTCGGGTTGTCCGCCGCGAAGCTCGAGACCGTGGCGAAAGGCGTCGAGGCGCTCGCGAACGCGAAGGACCCCGTCTTTTTGCGGCGTCCCTTTTGCTTCATCTGCGACGGCGTACGTCAGCCGACGCCATCGACGCGACGCTTGACACTCACCGCTCTATGAAACACAGGTCGGGCAGCTGCTAGAAAAAAGGGAGCTCTCACCTGGTTTAATTCTCGAGAAGCGGTCCGCTTCATTAGGCGTGGTCCTCGTCATCTTCGAGGCGCGGCCGGAGGCGCTACCGCAGATCGCCGCCCTCGCATTACGAGCTGGTTGTGCGGTAGTTATGAAGGGCGGCTCCGAAGCGAGACTATCCAACGCTGTGTTACATGCAACCATAAAAGACGCGATCACGGAGTTCGGCAATGCGGACTTGGAGGGAGCCGTCAGTTTGTTGGAAGGTAGAGCCCAGGTGGCTCAGTTATTAAAAGCTTGTGATGAGGCGCCGACACCGCTCGTTGATTTAGTAGTGCCGCGGGGCTCGAACGCCCTCGTGAAGCACGTCCAGAACTCGACGCGCGTGCCGGTGCTCGGCCACGCCGACGGCGTCTGCCACGTTTACGTCGATCGGAGTGCCTCCACGGACAAGGCCGTCAGCATCGTCGTCGACAGCAAGTGCGACTATCCCGCGGCGTGCAACGCCATGGAAACGCTCTTGTTCCACGAGGACGCGGCCTGTGCCAAGGCGTGTGTGGACGCTTTACGGGCGAAGGGCGTGGAATTACTCGGGACGCCGCGCGCTTTATCAAAGGGCCTCGCCGACGCGCCCGTTATTGAACCGGAGCGCCACGAGTACGGCTGCCTCAAATGCAGAGTCGATGTGGTGGATAGCGTCGACGCCGCCGTGGCCCACGTGAACCGCCACTCGTCGGGCCACACGGATTGTGTGGTGTCGGAGGATACGAGTATCGCGGAGCGCTTCCTGCGCCAGGTCGACAGCGCGGACGTCTTCCACAACGCTTCCACTAGATTCGCGGACGGCTTCCGGTTCGGGCTCGGCGCGGAGCTGGGCATCGCGACGGGCCGGATCCACGCGCGGGGGCCCGTCGGCGTGGGCGGCTTCCTGACGTACAAGTGGCTCCTGCGGTCGGCGGCGTCGCATGCGGTGGGGGACTTCGGTGCGGGGAAGCATGCGTGGACGCACCGGGAGCTGCCGCTGGTGGACTAGCTTCTGGGCTGTGTAACGTATCGGAAGTACCAAGTTGTGCAAGATTTTGAGGGAGACGGCAGAAAATCAGAGATTAACGATAGCCGCAGTCATAGACGGCGCAGTACTGGCGCGAGTGCTCCACCGGCCTGAACACCGCGGCGTATTTCTTCGCAAGAGGCTGTGCATAAATCAAACAGTCACCTCCACGCCGTTGAGAGAGCAGATGTCGCGTCGATGGCGTGGACGTGATCTGCTGCCTCACGCTGATCAAGTGCTCTTGCGGCGTCCTTTATTATCTTCGCGTTGTTCGCGTTGGCATCGCGTGCCACGTCCACGTCGCGTCGATGGCGTCACGTGTCACGCCATCGACGCGATGCCCCACGCAGCTGCTTCGTCATCACGACGACGCGTCTCGACAAGAAGGTGTAGACAGAAGCTTCTATCCCCCATTCGCTGCAGCGACGAAGCGCGCGCGACTCCTCCCCCTCCCCTCGCGACGCCTTCGCGGCGTCCCGCGAGGCCCCCTAACTTATTCGTATACTTATCCTCCCGCCTCGGCGGCTTCCGCCGCGCGGTCGTTCGCGTGGAGCCGCTCGGGGCAGTAGAGGCGCATCCACTGGCGCGCGACCGGGTCCGCGCCGCAGGGCGCGTAGCAGCCCTGCCAGCCGCGCACGCCCAAGTGCGCGACGGCGAGGCGGAAGTAGCACGTGAACGAGGGCGCGAGGTAGTGCCAGCCGCAGGCGAGGTCCTGGAACCAGACCTCGGGCGCGGCGCGGCGGTCCGCGCGGTAGACGAGGCAGACCTGTGTGAGCGCGTGTGACGACGCGGACGCAGGAAGGGCCGGGGGCGACAGGATACGAGGAGTCCTCGCGACTGAAAGGATACGCTCGTCACCGTACCCGCCCTTCGGAAAGGAGGGGCACCTGAGGAAGGGGAATCCACCTGTTTCGTCATCGGACGCAATATATCGAATATCAAAAGAACGCAAACACCGACGCGCACGCGGCCGATGCGCGCCGACCGGTCGAGCTCGAACGCGCGCTCGACGCGGCCGAGGCCCTCGTCCTCGTCGCGCCGGAACGTCCGCGCGCGCGCGCCGGCGTCGTCGGCCTCGTCGTCGTCGAGCGTCACGGGAACGATGTCGTCGAGCCTGTGCAGGCGCAGCGCGCCGACGTCCGCCGGGCCGCGCGTCTTCACGTCGACGGCCCAGTCGCATTTCAGGCCGTTCGACACGGCGAGGAAGGCCCGCAGGTCCACTGGCAGCGCGTAGCCCGTGTTCCGCTCGAAGCCGTCGAGGTCCGCCGCCGTGCAGCCGGCGCGCGCGTCGACCTGAATTTGCGTCACGCCGAGCTGCTCCTGCAGGTACGTCGGGAGCTTAAAGCAGAGCTCGTCGACGAGGGCGCGGCCTTTTAGTGGAGGCATGTTTTTTTTAGCTCTTGGTGGTGGTCGACGCTCGCAGTGGTGGTGGTTCTCCTGGGCAGTGCTTGCCACTGAATTTATAGAGCCAGTGTGACGTTATAACGAGTTCTGCTGTGCAGACGGCAGAGCTGTGAGCCGCTGCGGCGGCTGCCGGCTGTATTGCTAGTGTCTTACAGCCGCTAGCGGGTCCGGAGGCTTTCTTTTGGAGCGTCCACCTTATGTGTGAAACGGCGTTCCACCCCTCGTGCCACGACTCGTGATCGGGCTGGCGGGCTAGAGACTCTAGTCTAGATCAGAGGGAGCAGAGGCCACTTGCCAACCTGATCAAAACGACGACGTGCTGCCCGCATTAGTACCGATGGAGGAGCCCGCACACGACCTTTTTGACAGCAGCGACGAGGACGACGAGGGCCTTGTAGAGGACGACGACGAGGAAGAGGATGTGGCTTTGCAAGAAGTGTGGGATCTCCGAGACAAGATCAGTAGCCGCTGCGGCTCCTGGCATGAAAGTTGGGGTCCTGAGAAGCTTGACGAAGAACTCAAAAAGCTGGCTGTGGCTTCGTTTTGGTGTCCGCGGCGCCAACAATATTTCTGGGGAAAACGCATCGCGCCTATAGTGTACGACCTCATAGAACGCTTTGAACCCCTCGATCTTTCTGGTGACCTCGTAGACGCTGCGGAGAGTGGAAATTTGGAAATCGTCCAAAGATGGCTCGACGGGGGCGGGGACGTGAACGGCCGCGACCGTTGGGGTTATACGCTTCTGATGCATGCTGCACAGTATGGTAGGACCGACCTCGTACGCTACCTGCTGAGTCGTGGCGCAGCCGCGAATGAATGTTCCATGGATGGCAATACTGCGCTGCATTGGGCTTGTGACGAGACGACATATTATGCTACCAGCTCGTCAATACCTCTTTTGGGACCCTGGGTGGACGTACCTATAAGAGCGCCCGGCTCTGGACCAGACATCGTAAAGATGCTACTAGATGCGGGGGTCAGTGTACACGCAAGGAATGATAATAACTCGACTCCGCTCAGTCGATTCTTGTATAACGGACGAAGCCCGAAAATCGCCCTGATGCTCTTGCGGGCGGGGGCGATGTTGGATTTAATAGATCGGTCGGCTGAGGACTCGATACGCGAGAGAGAAGAGCGCAACCGACCTACCAGTTCCACCGGTAGTACCTCGGAAGACGCTTCTTATCCGTACATTAAAAAAAGGGTACGGAGAGAGCGTCATCGATCATTGTTGAGGAGGCAAGCCAGACGTCGATCTTCAACTTCGAGCGATGAATCGTCTGAGGCCGATGAACTCCCAAGAACTGTGCGGCGATTAAACAGCTACGCAAAATACCTCCCGAGAATTTCTTGGTCTGAGGCCGATGAACTCCCAATATCTGTGCAGCGCTTAAACGACTACGAAAGAGATCTCCTCCAAAGCGGTAGAATTAGATCGTTGCGAGTGTATGATTATGACGAGGACTGGAAGACCGTCAAAGCCCTCGTCCGCCTAGTCCGAAGGGCCGGCGGCTGGAAGCGTTTGTGCCGTTTGTCTCACAAGGAAGTTTCCCGCCTCGCTTCCTTGGTCGCGCGGGGCCACGCCGAGCCGACGCCGGAGACGAAGATGGTATACATCCGGCTTTTCCGCCTCCCTGCAGGCCCCCTTCTCAAGGTCCTTTCCTTCTGGCAGGCGCCCGAATAAGTGGTTTCGGTACGGGGTCTAATCACCAAAAAAACACACAAACTACTTACCAATACAAAAGTCCGCGAACAGCACGTCCAAAACCGCCTCCGTGTCGACGGCGCCGACGACGGCCCCGAGGTCGTCCGTCGCCGCCCGCAGCTCCTCGGCGACCAGCTCGGGTTCCAGGTACGGGTCCGCGAGGATGCGCTCGAGCCCCGCGCGGCAGCGCTCCACGTGGCCGCGGTGGCGCTCGCGCGTGATCGCCGGCGCCTCGTACTCGTCGCCCGCCTCGCGGAACCGCGCCGCGACGCGGGCCTCGAGGTCCGCCGCGAGCGCGGCCACGCCGGCCTCGTCCAGCGACGTCGCCGCGACGAGCGGCGCGGCCGCGACGAGCGGCGCGATCGCCGCCGGCGCGGCGTCCACGAGCGCGGCCCGCCGCCGCGGCAAGGCGTCCTTTTCCACGAGGTCCATCTTGTTCGCGCAGATCACGAGCTCGGGCCGCGGGTCCGCGGAGAGCGCCCCGCCGACCGCCTCGAGCGCCGCCGCGTCCGCACCCTCATCAATCTTCGCCGCGTCGACCACAAAGACGACGACGTGCGACCCCTCGACCACATTGCGCGCCCGCCGGACGCCCTCCTTCTCAATAACGTCGGAGGCGTCGCGCAGGCCCGCCGTATCAAATAATATGCACGGCAATCCTCCCAGCGGCAGCGACACCTCGAGCACGTCGCGCGTCGTGCCGGGCACGTCGGAGATGATGGCCGCGTCGCGCTGCGCGAGGGCGTTCAGCAGGCTGCTCTTCCCCGCGTTCGGCGCCCCGGCGAGCACGACGCGCACGCCCTCGCGGATGGCCTCGCCCCGGTACCCGTCGGTCAGCGCCCGGCGCAGCTCGCCTATGAGGGCGTTGAGCTGCGAATCCATCTCCGTCCTCGCCTTCGACCCCTCCTCGGCCGACAGGTCGCCTTCCACATCATCGCCAAAGTCCACCAGGGCCTCGGCGCGGGCGCGACAGCTCCGGAGCGTCGAGCGCCAGCTCTCGTACCTCTTCTCGAGGGCGCCGCCGGCCTGGGCCAGCGCCTGGCGCCGCTGCGTCGGCGTCGTCGCCGAGAGCAAGTCCGCGAGGCCCTCGACCTCCGTCAATCCCAGCTTGCCCGCCGCGTAGGCGCGCCGCGTGAACTCGCCGCGCTCCGCCGCGCGCAGGCCCTCGACGCCGTCCAGCGCCTCGAGGACGCCGTCGACGGTCGCGCGGCCGCCGTGGCAGTGCAGTTCCACGACGTCCTCGCCCGTGAACGACTTCGGCGCCTCGAAGCGCAGCACGAGCGCCTCGTCCAGCAATTCGCCCGTCGCCGGCGCCCGGAGGCTCCGCAGCGAGGCTTTACGTACTTCCGGCGGCTTCTTGCCCGTCAACCGCTCGAGCGCCGGCGTCGCGAGCGGGCCCGACACGCGCACCACGGCGACGCCGGCCACGCCCCGGCCCGAGCTCAGCGCGTAGATCGTGTCCTCGGCCCGCAGCGCGCGGAGGCGCGCCCGCCGCGGCGCCGCCGTCGTGAACGCGCGCGCGAGCGTTGCGAGGAGGCTCATCGCTGTTACTTTCGCGAGCGTTCGCATCAGTGGGCTGCCGTGTCTCGCAGCGTTGCAAGCGTGAGAGCACCAGTGTGCTCTGCTTTGATGCAGTCACCGGCGTTTTTTTGCAAAGCAGCTGGTTACGCGCTTGAAACGGCACTCCTACAAGTGCCGGGCTTGTCTAGAGTCGCTAGCGCTCTGTCCCGCCGCTGTTTCAGGCTGGCACTTGTTGCTGTTTGGAGAGAGGCCAAGGCCAAGCTGCAATCACCGAGCGCACGCGCGAGCACGACGCCGTAGCGCCGTGGTACCTTTAGCTCTCCTGTAGCTCTCAGAAAAACGATTGTACGCACGCGCAGCACTGCTCGCTGCGACGCTTGCAGCTTTTTGCACACCCAGCTCGCTCAGGGCTGCCGCAGCTCGCAACCATGCGCCGCGCCGCCATCATAACGCTGGTCGTCAGCGTGCAAGCCCTGCGCTTCGGCGGCCCGCCGGGCGGCCGCCGACCGAGCGCCGACGACGGTAACAACCGGCGGCGGCGCGGCGCCGCGGTCCTCGGCATGGTCGCGCTCGGCGCGCCGACGGCCGCGTCAGCGAAGAAGAAGTCCAACAAGGTCACGCTCTCGGATAAGTTGAGGAACGTGCCGGCGTTCTTCGTGGCCAATTCTCGCGGCTCGCCCTACCTCATCAACAAGGAGCAGGAGGGCGCGCAGGAGTGCGTCATCTTTTTGGAGCCGGGCGACGCCGAGCAGCTGCTCAAGGAGATGGTCCAGGCCTCGCCGATGCTCGCGGACGCGCGCGTCATGTGCGTCGGGCTGGACCGGGCTTTGGCCATGCTCGCGCGGCCCGCGACGCCGACGGGCAACGTGCACAAGGGCCGCCAGCTCATGCTGCGGTATCGGTTGCAGCCGGCGCAGCGCCAGCTCCGGGCCGCGCGGTCGAAGCTCGCCGTGAAGATGACCGTGTCCGGCAAGTCGGCGCCGTGCTTCACGTGCAGCGGGCTCAAGGACGCGAAGGGCCGGACGCCGGTCTTTTTGGACCTGGCGGACCTCGAGGAGGCCTGGGCCCGGGTCGCGGGCGACGCGAAGCCGAACGTCCAGGTCCACGACTTACTGGAGCTCGCGGCGCTCTCGAAGCGGCCCGACGCGGGCGACGCGTTTGATGACTTGGTGCTATACCCGATGAGCGGGACGGTGGAGTACGTCAAGCGGAACCGGCGCCGCGGCAACGGCGTCGCGCGGATGCACACGGCTATTGGGACGTAGGAGGCGTCTAAGTATTACCCTCTTAGTAGTAGCCAACGTGGAACGCGAAGGAGACGACTTGCGCGGCGACCTCGGTCGGGAGGCACGGGAAAGCCTTCGCTGCCAACGCGTCGAGCGCCTGCCGATGGGCCTTCTCGTACGCCGAGTAGCCGCCGGCCGCGGCGACCTTGGCCACCGGCCGAGCCGCTCCTCGCAAGCGCCACGAGCGGCGCGATGCCGCCGGCGTCGATTATCGCGGCGCATTTGGCATCGTACAGGGCGCGGGGGCCGCGGCGGGGAGCACAGATGGGCGTACGAGCGCGCCACCGACGGCTCGTGGTCTTCCTCTGAATCAGAATACGGATGGAGCGATTATAGATACACGTTTGTCTCCGAGTCCGTCCTCCTCGGCTAGCTAGAGTAAGAACTACACAACAAAATTACGCCGTCGCGTCCGCGTCGCGCGCCGCGAGGAACCGCGCGTCCCAGCGGTCGAGCTCCTCCGCGAGCTCGGCGTCGATCGCCGTCGAGCCGTCGGAGTCGCCGAACGCCGTCGCGGCGTCGCCGCCCGGCTCCTCGAAGCGCCTCATAACTTCTCGCGAGACGTCGCCGAACTCATAATCCTCCTTGCCCGTGAACGATTTCACCGCGCGCTTCGTGAGGTCCCCCAGCTTGTACTCACTATCCCCCGTCAACGCCTCCTTCACGCGCTTGTCGATCTCGACCGCGACCATGCCCGCTAATCGTTCCCCCACGTCCACCAGGAGCGAATAGTTCAGCACCTCGACCAAAAACTTGATGGGCAGGAGCCCGCCGACCGAGGACAATCCAACATTAAACGAGAGCAGCGCCTTGAGGAGCATCGTCGCGTCCTTCATCGTGAGCTGCGACGCGCGGCTCACGATGAGCTTCGTGAGGTCGCCGAACTCGTACTGGTCCTTGGACGACAGCTCGGCGACCTTGTCCTTGGCGCTCTTGTCGAGCCACCGGCTCAGGTCCCCGAACTTGTACTCCGATTCACCGGTGAGCTCATTAACTTTGGCCTTGGCCGAGCGGTCGAGCCAGCGGCTCAGGTCTCCAAACTCGTACGAATCTTTTCCAGTGACGGCGTTGATCGCGCTGGCCGCGCCCCGCCCGACGCTGCGCGTCGCATCCCCAAACTTGTAGTCCGGGTTGTTCGTGGCGCTCTGCACGGCGGACTCGAAGCCCTTCTTCAGGGCGGCGAAGGGGTTCGCCGACGGCGGCGGCGCGTCCTCGCTCCGCGCGAGCGGTGCCGCCGCCGGCGCGGCGTCCTCGTTTTCCTGAGGCGATGCCGCGCCGCGCTGGCATCTGATGTGTTTGGGTCTCGGAGCTACTTGAAGGCCCGAAACAGTACGTATCCCGCCCGAGAGGATGCATAAGGCTGCCAGAGCAACACATGGCATCATGGCTGTGATATGCATCCCTAGCGCATGCAGCGATTCCAGTTCTTGCTGCACGATGAAGGCGACCTCAGATCGGCAGAAATCCGTCGTATTAGCCGCTGACAGACGCCAGAGCTAGTGCTTATTAAGGCTCAAAAACCGAGGTGCGCAGCTGCCGCCGCGCAAAAGCAGGGTTTAGCGCCGCAATTCCAGCCCTAGGCCTCCTCAATCGATGTCGGAGCATGGCCTCGACGCTGCGCGGCGAACTGCTGCCGGTAAGAGTTCGCGCAGCCGCCGCAGCAGCGCCTCCTCAGCTCAAACCTTTGAAACTGCTGCATCGGTGCCCGCCGTCGCGGTAGAGCCAGCCGCGCCGCTCGCAGCGTCGACGTCGTTCGCCGAAACGGCATCCGTCGAGCCGGCGGCGGCCGACGCCGACACGCCGAATCGCCGCGGCTCCGACCGCTCGACGGACGCCTCGGGCACGCCGATCGGCGAGATCCGCGACCGGAGCGAGCGCGTCCGGAGCTCGCTGCGGCGCGGGCGCGAGTCGGAGGCGTCGGAGTACAGCTGTGCCTACGAATTAGATCTGGACGACCTCGACGAGGGCGAGCTGACGGTGCCGCGCCTGCCGGACCCGCCGCCCGAGGTGAAGCACGCGTTTCGCTGCGCCGCGCGGGGTGACGTGGAGGGCCTCGAGGTCGCATTGGATGCGGACCCGAGCCTGCTGTACGCGCTGAACCGCGGCGGCGCGTCCCTCGTCGACGTCGCGTCGGAGCGGCAGCGCGTCGCGGTCGTGAAGTTGTTGCGGGCGCGCGAGAACCCCGCGCGGCGGCGTTTGGTGGAGACGGAGTCGCTGGAGGCGTGGCTCGCGGCGCGGGGCCTCGCCGCGCTCACGAACGCGCTCGCGGACATCGCCGACGACCCCGACGACCTGCGGGAGATGACAGACGACGACGTGGTCGAGGCGCTCGAGGCGGTCGCCGACGCTGAGGAAAGGCGTGTGGCGGACGAGAAATTGAGGAGGGCTTTACGGGATTTGGGGGCCCAGGTGTCGCCCTTTATTACTACAAAAATCCCCACGGAGTTCGAGGACGACGACACGGTCGCGCCGTGGGCGGATTTCACGCCCGAGAACCAGGCGGCGAAATTGGCGGAATTGGAGGCATTTAATTCGCGAATACCGGACGCCTCGGCGATGCCGCCGCCCGTGGCACGCACCGCACCTGCACCCGCGCCGGACGCCTCCGCGGTGGCGCCGGACGCCGCCGCTGCGATGCCGCCGCCGCCGCGCGTGTCCCAGAGCCCAGGGCAGTTCCGCACGCCGCCGCGGCCGCCCGGCGTGCCCGAGGGCTTCTCCGAACTGGGGAACCGCACGCCGGCGTCGGACCGGTCGAACCTATCGCCGGCCGACACGACCGTGACGCCGGACCTGTCGAAGAGCCCTCCACGCAAGTCGTTCGTCCTGTGATTAATCTAGTGATTCTTAATTAGTTCATAAATCTAGCCAGCCTCCTCCTAGTTTACATGAAAAAAGAATCTTCGGAAGAGGAGGAGGAGGAGGAGGAGGAGTACTCCACGTCAGTCGGGACCCCTAGGTCTTCCATATCAAGGCCTGGATGTCCGTCGGCGTCGGTGCCGGTCGGGATCAGGTCTTGGCGTCTATGAATGCATCCTAGAGCCCGTACGTGACAATCGTTCATACGGAATATTTTCGGATACGGATAATGGTAACACACAATCGAGTTTCTCCTCCAGTGCCCTGGATACGAGTCGTTGCTAAACTCGAGTCCAGAAAATTGGATGACATTTTTGGGTCTTGGGTCACCAATTTGATGATTGTAATGTATATGGAAGAGGCAAGAACATTCTGCGTCCGCGTCCGCGTACAAAAGGGGCTTCGACGGCCCGCCGACTCCGCGGAAGGTTATCTGCGGAACGCGTTTTTGTCCTTTTTCCAGGAAGTGTAGTTTAACGATGTGCACGAAGCGATACTCTCGCCCGGCGAGAAACACGATGTCATCGCCATCTTTCAATCCGCCCCGACGTTGGTAGGACCGTATTATCTTTCGCAGCTGGCCGCTGCAGTCCCCGTCACGACCAGTGGGCGTGATTTCCCAGTCGCGGCGCTCGACAGCCTCGAGAAACTTGAGCGTGGAGGCGATCGTCTTCCCGGGCACGACGTTCCGCGCGACGGCCCGCGCCCGCGCCACACGATCGGCGAGGCACGCACGGAGAGCGGCACGACGCGGGTCGTCTTCCCGGGACCACTGCGAAGCGGTTTCGATCAGGCGCGCCGTGTCGCGCGCACAGAGCTTGTCACAAATCTGGTAGTGTGCCTGTCGCGGCAAGCGGAGCATGATTGCCCGGTTTTTGCGCAGCCCGCCGTGCACAGCGCATTAAGGCGCGCCCGCAGCGCCGTTTTCTTGCCCACGCGTGCACTTTTGCGCCCATGCGCCGACAATGACCCTCGAGAGGCCCCTCTCAGTCGAGGCCTCTCGGATGCGCGCGCGCGCCGCCGCCGCGCCCTCGTATGTGAAGTGTGCATCTACTAATTAGTCGCCCACGCCTACTTCATGATCGCAGCCCACACTTCGTTGTTGAACGGCGTGCCCTCGTTGACGCAGTGGACCGCCGTGTGGATGGGCTTGTTGTTGGCATGTAAATAAGCCTGGGCCGTCGGCATGGCGTTGCGCCGCTCCGCGTCCGACGCCTTGGACCCGACCCAGACAAAGACCTCGCGGCCCGCGTCCAGGATGAAAACATCATTGGAATCTAAATCGGTCAGCTTGATGTCGCCCCTTTTAGCTTCCGTGCACGTGAGCGAGCCCGTTGAATCGGAGAGCTTGTAGAGGACGCCTTCTCCCACATCTTCTTTTTCGGGCGCGGGCGCTTCCGACGCCGGCGCGATGGGCCCTTCTCCCCCCAGAGCGGACCAGAAGGCCGCGTCCGGGGCCTCCTTCACCTTACAGTGACCGTGTCTCGCGAGTGATACGTTGTGCGCGCGTGTGCCGCACTTCGCTCTTTCAAAAGGTGAGGCGTCCTCGCCGAACCACGGGTACAACGTGTCGCCCAGATCTAGTAAAAAGCAGTCGCCCTGGTTCAACGATTGACGGGTGCAGGGCACCTCGGCCACTCGCACCGTGTGCTTCGTCTTACGGACTCGAAACAATTTCTTTATTTGTGTCCCACCCTCGACGTGGTGGAAGCCAGAATCCACACCTCCTTCCAGGTACGTGATCTCCTTGAAGAGCTTCGTGAATTGTAAAGATTCGTGGCCCTGCGTCTCCCTATGTTGTATAGCTGCTTGGTCAAAATAATCATCAAGTTCTACGGTTTTATAAGCTGCGGTGCCCATCTCGTCCTGGGACGTTGCTGAGCCTAACCAGAAGTGGATGTCCCAGGTCAGCTTGGATTCGACTTTTGTGGTTTTGAGGACGATATACGAGTCGCCCGTGTGGAAGGCGCCGTGTCTTTCAGTAGGCCAGGCCTTGACCTGGAAGTTCTCGATGCGCCAGACTTCGATGCCCGGGGCCTTTCCGGCCGTCGTCCAGGCTTGTTCTTTTTCGGCGGCCGACTTCCGCGCGATCTTGTCTAATTCAGAGCCGACGAGGGCCATGTTGCTGTCCTTGAGGTCGGCGCCGTCGCCGGTCCAGGCCTTCGGTTCGAGGGAGAAGCTGGCCATGTTTTTTTTTCGCTTGTATTGCGCGTCGACGTCGTCGCGGAGGAGATGCTCTCTCCTTGTGGTGTTTTCTATTCAACGTACGCGCAACGAGAGTTGCTTGAAACTGCGTGGCGGTGAGAATAGGTTAGGCCTAGGACTACTGCGCTTGCAAACAGCTGCTCACGGGCTTTGTGCGGCTCGTGAGGCTGGCTATTTGGCTGCTTGGCAGGCGCCGCGAGACCGGAAGCCCGCCAGCCCAAAAGGCAATTAAACGTCGGGAGGGAGGTCTCGCAAGGGTCGGAAGACGGGTCAAGGCTCCCTAAAGCAACTTTTTGGGGCAAGGCGGTCGCCATCACGAGCCTGGACCAGCCGAGTCGCCGCTGCCTATACGGGGCGACGAGAGCTAGTTAGGAGCCGCGGCAGAGGTGGACAGCTGCTGACTGTCGCCACCACCCGCAGCGACCCCGTTTTTGTACAGCCATGGCGGCTGTGGCGAGAGCCTTGCCCCGCCTGGCGCGGGCCCTCCAGGCCCCGGCGCGGAGCCATGCGCGTGCCATGAGCTCCGTCGTCGAGCTCAGCAGCTACCTCGAGAAGTGCTGAGGCCGCGTCCTGCAAGAAACCCTGCCAGAGAGCGAGACGTCCCGAGGATCAACGACGGACTAAAAAGGTCCGCGAAGATTCTAGGGGGCCATGGACGCCGTCGACGCGTCGACGCGCTGTAGACGCGCCGCCTAGACGAGAGAGACCCCCACCAAACCCCCAAAACTCACAAACAACGAAACGCAGGCGCATCGGCGACGTCGCCGGCTCCGGCGACGCGTTAGCCTTCAACGAGATGGGCAACGTCATCTCGGTGGGAGACGGCATCGCGCGCGTCTACGGCCTCAACTCCGTCCAGGCCGGAGAGATGGTGGAGTTCGCCTGCGGGCTGCGCGGCATGGCCCTCAACCTCGAAGAGTCGTCGGTCGGCGTCGTCATTTTTGGAGATGACCGCGAGATTCTCGAGGGTGATGCCGTTAAGAGAACGGGCGCCATTGTGGACGTGCCGGTCGGCGAAGGGTTGTTAGGCCGCGTCGTCGACGGCTTGGGCGAGCCGATTGACGGTGCCGGACCGTTGAAGGATGTCACGAGGGGCCGCGCCGAGGTCAAGGCCCCCGGCATCATCCCGCGCCAGTCCGTGTCCGAGCCCGTGCAGACGGGCCTCAAGGCCGTCGACGCCCTCATTCCTATCGGAAGAGGCCAGCGCGAGCTCATCATCGGCGACCGCCAGACGGGCAAGACGGCGATCGCCATCGACACGATCATCAACCAGAAAACCAAAGGAGACGACGCGCTCATGTGCATCTACGTCGGCGTCGGCCAGAAGCGCTCGACGATTGCCCAGTTGGTCGGGCAGCTCGAGCAGCAGGAGGCGATGAAGAACTGTATTGTGGTGGCGGCGACGGCCTCCGAGAGTGCGCCGCTGCAGTTCCTCGCGCCGTACACGGGCTGCTCCATGGGCGAATATTTTAGGGACAACGGCAAGCACGCCGTCATCTTCTACGATGATTTGTCGAAGCAGGCCGTGGCCTACCGCCAGATGTCTCTGCTCCTCCGCCGCCCGCCCGGCCGCGAGGCCTACCCCGGCGACGTCTTCTACATCCACTCGCGCCTCTTGGAGCGCGCCGCGAAGATGGGCAAGATGGCCGGCGAGGGCTCGCTCACGGCTCTCCCGGTGATCGAGACGCAGGCCGGTGATGTCTCAGCCTACATCCCGACGAACGTGATTTCGATCACGGACGGCCAGATCTTCCTCGAGAACGAGCTCTTCTACCAGGGCCAGCGCCCCGCCATCTCCGTTGGTCTGTCGGTGTCGCGCGTCGGCTCGGCGGCCCAGGTCAAGGCCATGAAGCAGGTGTCGGGCACGATGAAGCTCGACCTCGCCCAGTACCGCGAGGTCGCGGCCTTCGCCAAGTTCGGCTCGGACCTCGACCCGGCGACGCAGCAGCAGCTGAACCGCGGCGTCCGCCTCTACGAGCTCCTCAAGCAGGCCCAGTACGTGCCGTTGGAGTGCGAGGAGCAGGTCGTCATCCTCTTCGCCGGCGTGCGCGGCTACATCGACGCCGTCGACGTGAGCGCCATCCAGGACTACGAGAAGGCGTGGCTCGAGCACGTCAAGTCGTCGCACGGCGGCCTCATCAAGGCGATCGTCGACGACGGCTACGTCATCTCGGACGCGACGGAGGAGAAGTTGGGTGCCGCGTGCGAGGCGTTCACGGCGCAGTTCTCGGCCTAGGTTCCCGCGGAGCGGGCGGCGGCACAACCCCCCATTCCCCCTATCGACGCGGCCGTCCCTCTTCCTAAGAATACATAGTAGACTCGCGTCGTCCGACGGGGTTGCCCCTGGCGGATCCTTCCGGGATACGGTCCCGTCGCGGCCGGCGCTGGCCGTTTGAGGGCCAGCGCGGGACGATGACCGACGGTCGCCGCGGGAGCGCGACCTACTGGCGCGACCGCGCCGCCGCCACGGAGAAGCCATCGCGCGGCCGCGACCAAGGCCGCAAGGTCTCGCCGAAGCGCGACCAATCCGGCAAGCCGGCGAAGCGCGACCGGCGCCGCCGCGAGGCCGGCCTCTTTACGCTCTGAACACATCCACTACATCGACCCTCCCTTCCCTTCCCCCGTCGCCGTCTCGCTCGCATGAAGTCTTCCCGCACGTAACATTGCGCGTCCTTGTGTTTGCGTCTCCCGGGGGCGCGCGCGTCTCGGTCCTAGCCAGCGCACACGTCAAAATACGGTCGTGGCATGGCTGCTGTGTTATTCTCAACAGGTTACCCGTCCGCGGCAGCTCTCCGAAAACGCCAGCTAGCGGCAATGAGACACTAGCAATTGGCAGACGCATGCACACGAAATCCAGTGCTTATACTCCTCCGCTGGACGTCCGTGGCACATACACGTTCGAGGTCTGGCACTTTCCGACACGACGTGACCTGCTGCTGGTCGCAAACCACGTGAAAAGCGCTGCCTGGGGCCAAAAGCCTGGCTGGACCTAGAGAGACGACACAGCAGAGGCGCCCGAGGAGAGACTGCATCTGCAAAGGCACTCCGGAGGCAAAATGCTGAGGCCAGCACAGCTCCTCCTCGCGCTCGCGCTGCTCTCCGTCGACGCGCTCCTCTGGCCCAAGCCGAGCGGCGGCCGCCGCGCGGCGACGAGCCTCGAATCTCAGAGGCGACGCGCGGCCGACCGCTTGGACTCGGCCGCGACGAGCCTGGAAACATTTAAACCGTCCGAGGTCTTCCAGGGCGGCTTCCACGACAACGATAAAGCCGTGCGGAGAGCACGGCGGCGGGCCCAGGACCGCGTCGCCGTCGCGTACCACGCGGCCAAAAGGGAAGGTTTAGCGCCGACCTTTGATTCCGAGGACGCGAACCTTGACGACGTCGAGGACTTTGAGCGGCGCACGGGCTTCGACCTGCGCGCCTTCGACGTGCTGACCGGCGAGAGCGGCGACGATCGAAGGGTGGCGGCGCACGAGGCGGGGCATTTACTGGCGTCGTACGCGCTGGGGGTCCCGGCCGTGGACTGCACGCTGACGCCCTTCGACGCGCTGTGGCAGAACAAGGTCGGCGGCTTAGATAGGGCAGCACCAGCCTCAGCCTTCTGCGACGGCGCGCTGCAGGACGCTCTGTCGTCTGGAGAGGACTCGGAGTTGGTGGATCGCTACGCCGTGGTTATTGCTGCTGGTGCTGCTGCTGAGGCGCTGGAGTACGGTCGCGCGCGGCTCCACGCGCACGACGAGCGCATCCTCGTGTCGCTGTTCCGGGACGACTATCGCAGGAAGCGCCGCGCTGCGCTCGCGCGCGCGGTGGAAATTGTTGGCGCGCGCCGCGGGGCCTTGCAGCGCCTCACGGCGCACCTCCTCCAGTTCCGGGGGCGGTCCATCGGCGCGACGATGCTTGTTATTGATGACGAGTCCTACCAGCCGTCTGATTTACTCACGGCGACGCGGCGCCAGGTGTCGTCGTTGTTCGCGCCTCTCCTAGCCTTCGCGGCCGCACCGCCTGCCTACGCGTCGGACTGGCCCGAGTTCGACGCGATCCGCGAGGAGCTCAAGGGCGCCGGCACCGGCGGCCTGGCCTTCATGCAACAAAAAATCGCCGCGAAGGACTACGGCGAGCTCCGCGAGTTCACGAAGCAGTGGGACCTCGACTTCCGGAAGGCCGTCTTGGGCAAAGCCAGAAAGGCCATGCCCAAGGGGCCGGACCGCGACCGCGCGGTCCTCGTGGCGAACGCCGTGACGTTTGATTTGATCGGTATCAACAAGGCCATCCGGAATATTGGTAATGAGGACGACGCGGAAGCGCGGCGCTGGTTCGACACGCTCGTGGACGACATCCGTGACTATCTGACGCTTGAACCGAAGGGCCCGCGGCCGCCGCCTGAGGGATAAGGTCTTCGTTGTATTTTTTTCCGGCGGCGGGCGCCCGACGCGACTTTTTCTGTTGCGGTGCCAGGACCAGTGGGCGGCGCCCCTGCCCTGGAGCCCTGTTATAGCCCTGGGGGAGACGTTTGCTAGTGTCTTACGTACGCTAGCGAGCTTTGAGCGGCTCAAGCCAAAGCAAGCGAGATAAGCCGTCGCAGCGACTGCCGCGTGTTTCTAGCTGTTTACCGAGCCGCCCGCGTGTGTTCGCCAAACCTCCGCGGGGCCGCGCTGCTCGTCGCTGCTCCCTAAACCCTGCTTGCCTTGCTCAGCCACAGAGCCGCAGCAGCCTCGCCTCTCGCCGCAGACACATTGGACTGGTGGCTTGACCTCAGCCACCCTCGCTTCTCGCCACAGACAAATTCTAATCATGGCGCAAGCCGCAGAGAAGATCCTGAGCACCCTCGCGCCGCACCTGCGGACCGTCGGCGTCGCCCTGAGGGGCGCCGGCGCGTCGCTCATGGCCTACGCGCCGCCCGCCGCCGCGGACGTCGGCGCGCAGCTTGAGGCGAACGGCGCCAGGCCCTCCGTGGCCGCCGGCGCGTTCGTCGCGCCGACGGCCACGCTCATCGGCGACGTGGCGGTCGGCGCCGCCGGTGCCGTGAACTACGGCGCCGTCGTCGAGGCCAACGGTGCGCGCCTGCCCATCGATGGCTACGTGGGCGACGGAGCTGTGGTGAAGAGCCCGATAGGTGAGGGCGCGCTCGTCGGGCCGAACGCCGTCGTCCTGGGCGCGGTCGAGAGCAATGCTGTGGTCGGCGCCGGAGCTATTGTCGGCGCCGGTGCCACGGTGTTAGGCAACTTGGGCCCGGGGTCTCTCTTGGAGCCGGGCGCGTCCGTGCCCGCGACGGAGCTCTGGAGCGGCGCGCCCGCCGCCAAGGTCCGGGCCCTCGACGCGCGCGACCTCGAACAGGCCACCGCCGCGAGAACGCTCGCCGCGGAGGCCGCCGCGACGCACCGCGACGAGTGCGCCAAGGACTACGCCACTTTACTGAAGGAGGACGCCGCCTGGGAGGACTCCGAGGCGCGCCACCCCAAGTACTTCAAGCCCGTCGCCGAGGACGCGCTGGACGAGATGACGCAGGTCGGCGGCATGGACACGGGCGTCGTGCCGGGCCGAATCCTCAACTCGAAAATTCATGCTGCTGATGGGGCCGCGCCGCACGGGGATGCGACGCGCCACTAGGCGGTTTCTTGCTTCTTAACATAGTATATATCGACGCGTTCCGCACGGGGACGCGACGCGCCACTAGGCGGTTTCCTGCTTCTTAACGTAGTATATATCGGTGAAACGCGTCGTTTCGTTGCGAGCACGTAGTCCAAACCGAGGCGCGTCCCGCTTTTTTGCGACGCCGAGGAATTGCTTCGTTTTGTTCGGCGACTACGTCGGAGGCCGCTACTCGGTCTGGTCGCCCGTCGGCTGCCTGCCGCTCGCGCTCCAGTACGGCGTCCGGCCCGTGCGCGATTTGCTAAAAGGCGCGCGGGCCATGGATTTTCATTTCCGCGACGCGCCTTTGGCTGAGAACCTGCCGGTGGTGCTAGATGCCCAGGACGTGTAGGCGGCCAACGCCCGCGACGCGCGCAGCCCGCGAGACGAGAGAGCGGGTCCCCTGGCCACGATTGGTGACGAGACGCACACCGATCCCCCGGCCCCGCGCGCGCCGCTAAGCTTACGAACGGATTTCTCTCCTTGTTACCCAGCGCGTGCCGCGGCGTCGAGCGCGTCGGCGGTCGCGCGCGCTTTGGCAGCAGCGGCCCGTAGCGCCCGCTGCTTCTTCGCGGCCGCGGCCTCCCGCATGTCGGCGGTGCGCTCATTAAATAGCTGGCGCCCGACGTCAACGAGTTTCATGCCGAGTTTCAATAAGATGCCCACCAGCGTCACCAGGGTGCCGACCAATTGCTTCGCCAGCGGCGCGACGTCCCTCGAGAACTGCGAGACGAGCGCCATGAACTCCGCCTCCGCGCCGGGGAGCTTCACGACCTCTCTTAAAATACGTCGCGAGTAGCCCGTCTGGACGTTCTTCTGCGTCATCTCCTTCAGGTCCACGACGTGCGTCGCCGACACGTAGACGTGGTGCAGCCCGGACTCGGGCCCGTGCTTCGAGAAGGCGTCCTCGAGCTTCTTCGTCGTGGCCTTGTCGAAGGGCACCCAGCGCGTGCCTTTCTTGATGTTATGGTGCTTGTGGAGGCGCTCCGGACCTGCGCGGGGTGATCGCGTCGGCGGTCGCGTCGATGGCGTAGAGGTGCCCGCGCTGTTACGCGTCGATGAAGGCAGAAAGTCGTGACTTTGTGGCGCAGCTCCGCACTCTCCTCCCAGTACCACTTGGCCTGGCGGCCCTTCATGCCGCGAAAGCTCTTCTGGACCGCGATGGCGGCCTCGCCCTCGCGCTCGTGGAGCTGCGCAACACGGTGCGCCGGCGACGCGTTCCGGACGCCCACGACGCGGCCCATGGCCATGGTCTCGTCGTTGGCATCCTTCCGCTTGCGGAACATGGTAGGCATTGCTTTGGGGCTGCCTAAGCTGCGGTATTAGCTCCTCTCAAAATCTTGCTTTTTTGGGGCAGGATCGAGAGCCCAGAGCCCGCACGAAATGGATCGCCTTAGCACGAGACTACACGATACTATACGGTATTGCAAGACGCTTCGCGCGCGTTGTTAGATGCTTCTCATGCGCACGGGTTGTGCGTCGCGTATGCAAACTTGCAAAGTCGCCTGCCGCGCGCTGAGTTGCAACATAGCGATTGCAGCACGCAGTAACAGCTCTTCCACTGCACGATTGAATCTGCTCAAAATCTCTTGAGCTTGACAGGCTTAGCAGCCCGCTGCAGACTAGCACAGGATGCTCTCCGCCCTGCACCGCACCTACGAGGCCTCGCCCGACGAGAAAATAAACACCCTGATAGAGGTCACCTTCGCCGCGGCGAGCGCACTCATAATAGCACTCCTAGTCGCCACGGCTCTGTCGGACGACACGCCATCAATCTATGACGCCATCGTAGACTTCTACGCCGTCTGCGAGAGCCACGCCTTCCCTATAATCGGGCTCACGGATACGATCGCCTGGCTCCGCTTCTCGACCATGGACTTCTTCGGGTCCACGGTCTGCTGCTGCGGCTTCCGGGCAAGGTTAGAGCAGAACAAGCAAAAGACGCCCTGGTTCCTAGCATTGGCGTGCTGCTGCCTCATGCAGTTCGGCGGCACGACGCTGGTGGGTCTTTTATTGGGCCAGCCCGCGTCCTGGACGACGTCACCTACCGCCTGTCGCTCATTATTGTTAGCCTTCTGGCTCACCGTGAGCTGCCCCCGGGATCTATTCTATCGCCTGTACCAGCACAAACTCATAAAGTCAATGATTGCGATCGGTACGGCCCTCAGCACGGGCCACGCCGTGACGTCCTGGGGCGCCGACAAGGCCATAAACGCGATCCATCCGAAGCCGCGTGCTTCGGTCTTCAGTACGTTGATGGCCGGGGCCTTCGGCGCGTCGGGCGGAGGGTTGTCCGTGCACGCCTTGGATCTGTGGGGCGAGCGGCGGCGCGGCAAGGAGCGGAGCTACGCCGCGTTCCTCTTCGGGGCCGTCGCGTCCGTTTCTTATTATCTGATGCGCAACCCCCACGGCGTGTTTGCGTATGAGCCGCTGGCGCCGGGCCGCGCGCGGTTGGTTATAGGCGCGCTCTCTTTATTGTCGAACGCGGCGCCGGCGGTCCTGGGCGGACATATCGCCGCGGCGACGCCGCCGCGCGTCGCCGAGGCGGCGGTGCGTTTTGTGATGCGGCTGCCGGCGCACTGCGGCGCCGCGCCGCCGCGGGCGCCCTCGACGCGGGCGACGAAGCGCGATTGAACCCGCGCAGCCTCAAGCTTGCTTGTGCGCCTGCCTGTGTCTGCGCCGCTTGCTCTCTGGGACTGCTCTGGGGCTGAAGCTGTGCAGCCCTCGTTTCTCGTGTCTAGAAGTCTAACTTATGATTTAAACGTGGGCGCGAACGAGTCGTCGGGGCGGGCGGTACGTCTAGCTGCGCTTCGCACGCGTCGAAGACCGCGTCGCCCGCGCCGCGGCGGGCTTCTTCTTCTTCGTCGACGGCGAGGCGAAGAGCACGCCGAGCGTGAGCAGGACAATTTGCGTGCCGCAGATCGGGATGAGCAGCGGGTTACCAGTGATGCCCTCGAGGGATGGGTAGGGCGCGATCGACGCCGTCGGCGGGGCGATCATGTTCGCGGAGACGCATAGCATCATCAACAGGGTGGCGAGGATCGCGACCTTTTCCTTGGCGGCCGCGTCGAAGGTGATCGCCGCGAGGTAGAGCGCCGCCAGAAACCAGTTCTTCGAGCAGTCGATCATCATTGCGTGCTTCAGGAAATACGAGTCTTCGTCGTAGGGCGTGACGAAGTCCTCTCCGAACAGCTCCTTGATGCCATCGATGGGGCCCTTCGATGCCACGATGTACGCGGGAGGGATCAGCAGCACGGCGGAGACGAACAGGGCGATGTCGAGGAGGAGGGTTCCCATTGCTGCTGTGTGCTGCCGCTCTGTTGTTGGGAGGTGTAGTTGAGCGGGCCGCTGTGTTGCTGGCAATTGCCACGACGCTGCGCGTGCGGGAGCAAAACCAAAACACTCTGTGTTTGGTTTGGGCTGCCCCGGCGGCGGCGATCTAGTGGTGTGTGTGTGGCCACCCGTATAATCGTGTCCCCACGGCTTGTCGCTCCTATGCGGTCATCTCGTGTTCGGCCGGAAAAACCCGAACTGGTCAGCCCATTTTTTTTGGGGGCAAGCTTGGCGGCTTAAAACACACGCTACCCACGCTGCAGTTGCAAGAGACGCTCGTCGCAGCGCTGCGCTGCGATAACGAAACCAGCAATTGGCTGCGCGTTGCTTGGCAAAAGCCACGTAGGCGCAAAAGCCAAACAGCCAAAAAAACGCGAAATAATTGCATCGAGGCGCGGCGGGGCTACAGCGCGCCAGCGGCACCATCGCGGAGTACTCCCTACAAACGGGTGCCATGCACCGCAACTTCGAGGCCATGAACATCGGCAAGGAGCCGCCGGACGACAACGGCAAGGCGCCGCGGCCCATGAAGACGTACGCGGCCGGCGCGCTCGCGGCCGCGGCCGCGCTCGCGTTGTTTAGTCTCGTCGCGGGGTCCGAGTCCATCGCGTCGTTAAGTGGCGACGCCCAGGAGAAGTGGAACGACGTGCCCTGTCCCGCTGGGATGGAGGTGCCCAAGGTCGACGCGAATTCGAGAGTCTTGGTCACCGGTGGCGCGGGTTTCATCGGCATGTCGCTCATGGCCTCGCTCGGCTCGCGCGACGCGAAGACGAAGCCGGCGGTTGTGATCGGCATCGACTCCTTCAACGACTACTACGCGCCGGCCATGAAGCGGGGGAGGGCTCAAAGGCTCAAGACCGAGTTCGGCTACGACGTGATCGAGGCGGACGTGTGTAATACGGAAGTCATCGACAAGCTCTTCGAGCAGCACCGCTTCACGCACGTCGTCCATTTGGCGGCCCAGGCCGGCGTGCGTTATAGTATTACGCACCCCATGACCTACGTGCACAACAACTACGAGTGCGTCGTGAGTTTATTAGATTACGTCGCGCACAAGAAGCCCCAGCCGGCCTACGTCTACGCCTCCTCATCAAGTGTCTACGGCCTCAACAAGAAGATCCCCTTTAGTGAATTGCACGCCATCGACCACCCGGCCAACTTGTACGGCACCTCGAAGTTCGGCAACGAGCAGATCGCCGCGGCCTACCACAACATCCACGGCCTCAAAAGTGTTGGACTGCGCTTCTTCACGGTCTACGGGCCCTGGGGCCGGCCGGACATGGCCGTCAGTCTCTTCACGAACAAGATCGAGAACGGCGAGACCATAACCTTATTTAATGGAGGGGAAATGTGGCGCGACTTCACGTTCGTCGACGATATTGTGCAGGGCATCGAATTGAGCATGGAGTACTGTAGTGACAATGCCGCCGTGTTTAATTTGGGCAACAGCAAGCCGGTGAAGCTCGGCTACTTCCTCGAGCAGATCGAAAAAAGATTAGGCGTCAAGGCCAAGTTCAAGTACCAGGCGTCGAACGCCGAGATCAAGGAGACGTACGCGGATGTTAGCAAGGCCCACGAGCTGTTGGGCTACCAGCCGACGACGTCGATCGAGAGCGGTTTGGACCAGTTCATGGCGTGGTACAAGAAGCTCGACAAGCGGACGCGCGACGAGTGGGCCGGGGGCCGCTTCAAGGCGGGGCGCGTGCGCCGCCTTTAGTTCGTCTCCCTCCCCCTGTGCTAACTCGACTGATGTTATACTCACCGGCACTATCTGCAAAAGACTCGGACGGCCTGGGCAGCTGACGGCCCCGGGCCGGGTACGTGGCCGCATCGATGGCGTGAGGGTGGCGTAAATCCCACCGGCACGCCGTCACCGCAACAGCTGGGCACCGCCACGCGCACAAGTCAGCTAGGTCATAATTTTTACGCGCCACGCCACACTACCGCGACACCTGGCACGACTCGTCGGCCAAGCACGCGTCCAGCTTCGCCCGGAGCACGTGCTTCCGGTCGCGCGCGTAGAACTTGACGCCGCGGCGCGTCAGCTCCTCCTTCAGCTCCGCAATCGTCATGGGGCCCGTCTCGAGCGACGCCGGGACGGCGCCCGACGCCGCGCCGCCCTCGTCCTCCTGGGCCCAGATCGGTGAGGTGTCTGGCACCTTTTCGTCGGTCACGCACCCTTCACTGGCCGTCTTGACCACGGACATGTACTTGTAGAGCGTACCTTGGTTCGCTCGTAACGGCGGCGGTCTCCACTTCGCCCTGCGCTCCGCCCACTGCTCGTCCGTCAGCATGACGTTGATCGTGCGCTTGTCGTTGCGCGCGTCGATCTGGATGGGGTCGCCGTCCTCGATCAAGGCAATGGGCCCGCCGATCTGCGCCTCCGGCGTGATGTGGCCGATGCAGAACCCGTGCGAGCCGCCCGAGAAGCGACCGTCCGTCAGCAGGGCGACGCAGTCCCCTAAGCCGGCGCCCATGATCGCAGAAGTCGGTGTGAGCATTTCCGGCAATCCAGGCCCGCCTTTCGGCCCCTCATACCGAATGATGACGACCTGGCCGCACTTGATCTCGCGCTTCAGAATGCCGTCGAGCATCGCCGGCTCCGAGTCATACACTTTCGCGACGCCGGTAAAGGTCTCGCCCTCCTTGCCCGTGATCTTGGCCACGCCGCCGCCCGGCGCCACGTTCCCGTACATGATCTGCAGGTGGCCCGTCGCCTTGACCTGCGCGTAAAGAGACCGGTGAGGCGTCGCGTCGATGGCGTGCAGGCGTCGCGTCGAATCGCGTGCGGGTCTGCTTGATTTTCACACTGAAATCTACAGGATCCGACAGCGGCTTGATGATCTCCTGGCCCGGCGTCAGGCCGGGATGGTCCCTCACGTTCTCGGCCCAGGTCTTGCCCGTCACCGTCATCTGCGACCCGTCGAACATGCCATTGTCGATCATGAACTTGATGACGCCAGGGGTCCCTCCAATGTTTTGCACGTCCTCCATGACGTACTTGCCGCTGGGTTTGAGGTCGGCCAGGAAGGGCGTTTCATCCGAGATTCTTTGAAAATCATCTAAACCAATACGCACGGCCGGGTCCTGGCACGCGCGCGACATCGCAATGAGATGCAACACCGCGTTCGTACTCCCACCGGTCACCATGACCATCCTTATGGCGTTTTCAAACGCTCCTTTGGTCATAATATCTCTAGGCTTCAAATCTAACGTCAGGAGCTTCTTGATCGCTTCACCGGCTCGGGCGCATTCGTCCCTTTTTTCTTGGGAGTCCGCGGGCGACGACGAGGAGTAAGGTAAAGCCATGCCCAACGCTTCGATGGCCGTCGCCATCGTGTTCGCCGTGTACATGCCGCCGCACGCGCCCTGGCCCGGGCAGCTATGGCGCGTGATCTCGGACCGTTCCTCTTCTTCAATTTTGTCGTAGACGTACGCGCCGTAGGACTGGAACGCGGAAACGATATCTAGAGATTCTCCTGTGGACGGTTGTTTTCCAGCTCTTATGGTGCCTCCATAGACCATGATAGCGGGTCTGTTCAACCGCGCCATACCCATCACGACCCCAGGCATGTTCTTGTCGCAGCCGGGAATGGCAATCAAACCATCGTACCACTGGGCACCCATGACCGTTTCTACACTGTCCGCGATCAAATCTCGGGATTGTAACGAGTACCGCATGCCCGTCGTACCCATACTAATCCCATCACTCACCCCAACCGCGTTAAATCGATACCCGACCATGCCCGCGTCCTGGCACGACTTCCTTATGAGAGTACCGAGCTCCAAGAGGTGCATGTTGCAGGGGTTACCATCATACCATATACTACCGACCCCCACAAAGGGCTTCGGCATGTCCTCCTGCGTCAAGCCGGTCGCGTACAACATCGCTTGCGAGGCCCCTTGTTTCTTGTTCCTCGTTAACATCGAAGAATACCGATTGAGCCACGGCTCGCCCTCGCCGGGTAAGTCATATAAAACCATGGGCTTGTCCGGGTCCTCGGCGCTGATCTGCGTGCGCCGCGCGGGCCGCGCGGAGCGGTGCGCCGGCTGCAAGCTGAGGGCGCCGAGCGCCAGGGCCAAGAGCAGGCCGCCGGGCCTGGTTAGCAGGCCTCCAGGCCTGGTTGCTGCCATTGTCGCTGAGTCGTTGTGCGGCTCACGCCGTAACTTGCTGCGTCGCTGCGGTCGCGTCTCACCTAGCGGGTGCCGCTCACAGCCTCACGGCTGAGTAACAAACTCCGCCTGTCGCCAGACTCGCGTTCCGTGCTTCACTTTGCAGCGGCGGCCTCTAGCGTCGAGACACACTAGGCTTACAGATGCGTCATGCAGCCGTTCGAGTATCCTTCCGTTCGTTTATGGTCCACAGAGAGCAATGGGACACTTCCTGGGGGCCGAAAAAATTAATTTTTTTAATTCGCGAAATTGACGACGCCACCATGGCGGGCGCGTCGGTGAAATCCTGTCAATTCGTGGTCCTGAGGTCTCCCCGAGGTCGCTTAGGGTCGCTTGTAGACATTTGCAATCGCCTGCGCCGCATGCGCGGCCGCTTCCTTCGGTATATATATATGGCAATTCGCTTGGCCAGACATCTCCCTTGCCCATGATTTGCCAAAGATTTCGATCCAGAGCTCTCAGGGGAGCCCCAAGCACCGCCGCATGCGGCGTAAGCGACCACCCAACCCCAGACCTAGCCC
>Ga0099799_10088_pt2 | contig 27141 bp, 13 predicted proteins | sample Uncmet6_SortLC_1_FD_89033 | JGI IMG/M metagenome (GOLD analysis project Ga0099799, IMG submission 89033) | Marine eukaryotic communities from CALCOFI LINE 67, Pacific Ocean - CN11_C50_N6_SortLC_1 | ecosystem: Environmental > Aquatic > Marine > Oceanic | place: Pacific Ocean: Monterey Bay...
CGGTCCTCATCAGGAGGCAATCTTACAGACTCGGAAGGTGACGACGCTTTCAGAGACGGCAACTAAGATGGAAAACTTGAAACAATTGGTAACGCTAACAACTACGGTTGAGGAACAACAGAAGATCATTGCGAGTCAGACAGACATTATACGACAAATTCATACGAAGCTCACCGTGACCGTGACTGGTGCTGAGGAATGCCAGTGTATGGCCTGGGTTTACAGACTGGTACAAAGTCCTCCGAGTCGGACTCAGGCTCTGAGATCTTGGAGGATTCAAAGCCGATGGGGTGTTCCATGAAGTACTCAGGCTGTGTCAATATATTCAAGTTTATCTGCCTCCTCCGTCCTCGATTCACTGGCAAGTTTCCAACTTGAATTATTACTACCCCGGGAGATTGAGGATTCTTTATAATAATATATCGTTATCTTATTGCTATTTTGAAGCTACGGTTGGGTGTCCTGATTCCTGACCGTGACTCAGGCTGAGCAGGGACTCCGACTCGGAGTCGGACTCCCGTCTCTCGGCCACGGCGAGTCGGAGAAGGCTCCTACTAGAGTCTTAGGAGCTTGTTCATTTTTTGGTCTTCCTTTATTTACTTATTCATTGCTTTGCTTAGAGCTAGGCCGTGATTTATGTATTTACTTATTTACAGATCTGTCCCGGCTTTGCTGCGGGGCCGGCCCAGACTCCCGTAGCTAGTCTATTCAAGCACTAATACATGCACTCACGTCACTCACCACGGCACCCAGATATGTAAGCGCTGGACTTGAGCTCAGCCACCAGATTGTGCTTTCAATTCATTTCGCCGAAGGATCTGCTGTATGGTATCATATACAGCAGATTCGCCAGTTACTCTGTTCAATCGCAAATCCATGCTTATCGAAGCCTAGAACCAAAAAGCAAATCAGGGGCTGATAGTATTGATGAATTACCTCATTCTCTTCCATCGCTTTCGCGATGTCGTGCAGGTCTCTGTTGGTGAGTTCATTACAAGATAGGTCCAAAGATTCTAGAAGTAAATTGCCTTCAGCTAAAATGTGCATCAGCATTATTGTAGTTTGCCTTGCAAGCAAGTTTCCAGAAAGGTTCAGGTGAATTATTTTACAGGTATCGCAAAGACCTTCAAGGAGCATACGCCCTCCGTCATCCATCAATCTATTAAGTCGTAGGTTCATGTCTACGAGAGATTCATTTGCTCTTAGAGCCCGCCCAAGGTAGCGACCACCCTGTGGAAAATATTAAAAGTTGGTGTCAACTGACTCATACATGCACCTCTGCGTTGATCTGGTTGTCTGCAAGGTTCAGGCTTGTCAATACGCTCGATTTGTCTAGTAGCTTTGACAGTAAACGTACTCCATGGTTTGTTATCTTGTTGTGAGCAAGATCCAGACTGGTTATTTGTGAGCTCTGAGATAGTGACATCGTTGAAGTCAAGAATCGATAGCTACCTTAATGAGACCAGTCATCAACATTCTGAGTAAGTCATCATCAATTAAGTTTGACTGGAGGATGAGCGTCGTGAGACTCTCGGATTGAGAAATACTTTTGGCAAGACAATTTGCATCAGATACCTGGCTTGAAAATATCATAACAACAAGTCCGGAGCTGACGAGCAACCTTCATTCCGAAAAGCATTCGATCATATTTCATGCCCAATTTCTTCGCACCGTACTTCATTTCAATTTTTGTGAGGTTGGGTAGCTATGTGCATCATTTTAAGCGACTTCACAGCGCATGTTGCACACCGCTTGGCAAAGCAAATCTATATTTGGATGTCCCAGCAGCTGTTGAGTCTATACAGCAGGCACAAATTACTGGAAAGTAAATCGCTTGGCTCAGACCTTGAGAGTAAATGTGTAATTTTGGGAGTAACTGGCTACTGACAGAAGATCTAGTCCGTGTCTTCCCTAATTGCGTCATAATTGAATTACTTTGTTGGCCAGGTGCACCTCCAATTCATGAGAACCAAGCTCTTCCAGGCACTTTGACAAGGTAAGTAATTATGGTGGCGTGTCAAAAATTGGCGTACTTGTTGAAGATGTGTTTCAAAAAACAACTGTTTCCAAGTTAGCCCGTGCTCATTAATTTGATAATTTTTAGGTAGAAGCTGATGGCACCGCTGCTTCCAATAACTCTCATCAAAGATAAATTCAGAAGCAATCTTAAGGTCTAGGTCCCCAACGAGCCTCGAGGTTATTTCGCGCATACATCTAGAAGACACGCAGTCAAATGCAACCACCGCGCGACCTTACCCTGCAGGTATATTTTCATGCACAGGGTATCTTTCGAAATTGCTAACAACAACAGCCACACATCTATCCGACAGACAGTCACGGGTTTGACTTCTGCATATATTGTTGCCGTTCTCGGACATGTCTTCGCCTGAAGGATGAGTAAGATGCACAAGGTATGTTTCAAACCTTTTGGGTTTACGCTGCTCCCAGGGGTCCTGGAACGGTATCTAAGACAATCCTCCTCATACAAGTTCATCCTCTCATTAGATACCTTTGTAACTGGTCAACCAACGATGATCCCTCTGTTGATGAGCCGGCTACATTCATTCTTGTTTGTGCGCTAGCTACCGTATTACTATTAGTCGTGATATGAGAAGATATGAAGCTTCTTTTGAAGCCATGTGCGCTATCATGCTAGTGCCTCGATCGGGCCCGGAAATAGGCCCCGTACAGATCCACTGGCGGAACACGATAAATAGGCCTACGCCGGGCCGCTGGGTCCAATTAGCCTGAGGAGTCCTAGATTCTGAGTCCCGGCGGGCCCCGGGCCGAGCCTAACTTATCTCAACTCGTGCCACGGTGTGCTATCCGGGTCTCCCGCATATCATGATACTATCGCCGATTTCAACTTGGCCGGGCGAGCTCGCTCACGATCCCGGGCCTAAACTTGAAGTGATAACTAATGCTTGCGGACTGTCTCATCCGCTATACTCCAAAAGGTGCGTACCTTTGGTCTTGCGTTATTCGCAGAGTTGCAGGCCGCGGCCCGGGCTACTAGAGAAAGAGAGACAGATGCACTATACCGAAAACTCTGCCTCTAAAGGAAATTTCGGAGCTCCATTTCTCCTCCGTTGCTAGTACAGACCCCCCCACATACTCTTATTAGTAGCCGCGGTTGTGACGGTCCCGGGCCTGGGTAGCACTTCGAGGTAGTCTATTCTGGCCCGTGGATGATCTGGTTCATCACCCGTAGTGTTATGTGGAGTCCTAGACAACTTTCTGCAGCCATAGAGGCTTGATATAATGGAGAGCTTCTTGCTAGTATATCAAATGGCGCAATCGAACCATAGGGCATTGGGCGTACCGCCTCGGGCGTCGCATCGGCTCCGCGTGACATTCCCGTACGTGCCACAAGATGAGAATGTTGTTGATGAACTCTACCCATATGGGCGTCACGGTCACGGTCACGGTCACGGTCACGGGGCTGCCTCAGGCTCGGGCGTCACGGTCACGTGGGGGTCGCTAAGGCTATACAGCGAGATGAGCGGACGCACAGCGCCCGCGTTCGAGCGCTCGATGAGCTCACTGGCGCACCGGATCACGCTGTGGTTACCCGCGCGCAAGGAATCGAATCCCAGATCACCCGGACCTCTAATATATGTATACCTATTTCTATCTATCGGCCCCAGGGTAGAGCTAGCTGAGGCGGTATGGTTCATCTCCCAATATAATTACGGGGCTAAGCAAACGTGATGATGGCTGTGCAAGCACAGCGAGACGTAAGGCCAAAGACGGCGGAGTCTCGCGCGACGCACAAACTAAATTTTGAGTTAGCCGCCCGACGGCTTATGGCGACAAATATCTCTGACGCATTGCGTTGTGCAACTGACATACGCGAAAGAATTGTAAGTTAAGGAGCCTTTGGACGATACGCATAATTTAATGTTTGCAGGAGATCGTACACACATCTGAATATGCGAACTTCCTAAGGCATCTGTTTCCCGCTTTTCGAACTATTCTCCTGCGCAGCCCAGCTACGCATCCTGCAGATGGCGTCGATGTAAGATTCCGCCATCTTGTGCTAGAGATCATGAATAGACTTCCAAATAATGAAGTTTTGCGGCCATATGCGCCAGAGCTCCTACGAATTGCCACAGAAACATTATCCCGCGACACAGAGGAAAATGCCCTCACATGCCTACGAATTATATTTGATTTGCACAAAAATTTCCGTCCTGCTCTAGAGGGTGAGGTACAGTGCTTCCTTGACCTAGTGCAACGCATCTATCGACTTCTTCCCACATCAATCAACAAAGCGTTTTTTATCTCGCTTCCAGATCAACGTAGGTTGCTCAGTATTTTTTTTAAATGTATTCTCATTCTTAGGTTCACCAGCAGTGACTGCGTCAGGTGTCTTTAATCGCCCTGGTCATCTTCAGAAATGTGAGGCATTCTCCGTTACACGGACAATACCTGAGCAAACGGTGACTCTTGAGTCTGCTCCACGTGCGCAATCGGCGGCGGCTATATCAGCTCTTCAGGGTCTGGACTCTTTCAAAGTACTAACCGAGTGCCCGCTGATTGTGATGCTCTTGTTTCAACTATATCCAAAATATATCCAAGAGAATATTCCCTTGCTCACACCGCTGATGATGGGTGGTCTAGCACTACATGCGCCTATTCTAGCACATAAACTTCAACGTAATCGATATAAAGAATTCATTGCATGTCAAGTTAAGACCTTATCATTTTTGACTTACTTGCTACGCGGATTCTCAGAGTTGATGAAACCTTACGAAGCGGCAATTTCAAAGGCTGTCATCACTCTGATGATCGCATGTCCCGGCGATGCGATTTCTACCAGAAAGGAACTCCTTGTTGCTACTCGTCACATTCTTGCTACCGAGTTCCGTCGAGGATTTTATCAACACATAGATACCTTACTCGACGAAAATGTGCTCATTGGCGTTGGTCATCCAAGCCGAGACACGCTTCGACCTCTCGCATTTTCGACACTGGCAGACTTGGTCCATCACGTCCGTGCAGAGCTGAGCATATCCCAGCTCTCATGTGTAGTATTGCTCTTCTCGAGAAATTTGCATGATCCGGCACTTCCTTTAAACGTCCAAACAACATCCGTTAGATTACTGCTGAATCTGGTCGATTTTATTTTCCATAGCGGTGGGTCGGAAAAAGCTAACGGAAAGCGTTTGCTGGTCCACATTATGAAAACAATGGTCGCAAAGTTTGATACCCTGCGCTTTCACATGATACAGATCAACTATAGTGTGCAAAGGCCCGGATGTAATATGATGTGTCGTCAGCTTAATTTTAGCAAGTGCAATAGTACCACAGGTAGGACCGAAAGCTCTCCAATTACTACAACATCTGATTCTACACCCACTGATGGTATGGCAGACGTGCGACCACTGATCCAGACTCTAATTCGGGGCTTGAAGACTGTTATTTGGTGCATATCACACTACTCACGAAGCTCGAAGCCCAAGCCCAATAACCTGTCTGAGCAAGGGAGTGGTAAAGGGGGGGGGGGTCGCCTGGCGAATCAGATTCACATGCGAACATCAGCCAACAACGACTTCTCGTATTCCCTTTCCCACGACGAGGCCGAAACTATTAGTCTCTTCTTCTATTGGGGATTAATATGTTGTCGAGTGATTGCAAGTGGGAATAAAGTACAGAAGAAAGAGCTGAAGGAGATTCTAGACAATTTTGCTAGTGCATTTACTGTCCTTGAACACTCCAATATCCTGCCCACCGTCGGTCAGCACGTACCAATGTTGTTTGATGCCATGCTAGAATCTCCATCATTACTAGCAATAACACAAACTCTTCTTGCCAATTCCAATGTATCAGCAACGTTCGCTGATATCTTGATTCGATACCTTATGGGGAAGCTTGGCGAACTCTCAGGTTTTGAGTTGTTTAATGACCATTCTGTTCTCATGTCGCAATCACACGGTGGCCCAAGTCAGCCGACGCCAGTCTATAAAGCAACATCTAAAGATATTGTCAATAATGCTGCCAAGGTTTCTCCGCCCGTGCGTGCATCGACAGTCTTGCGTCTATTTCGAATAATTCTTGGCTCAGTGGCATTGTTTCCTCAAAATGAAATCATTCTTAGGGATCGTCTCCGCGTGCTGGCCTGTGCCTGCTTGCAGCATGCCGTGGTGGTAGACGAGCCCATGGCCTATTATCTCCTGCTCCGTTCCATATTTAGGTCGGTTTCAAGCTGCCTTGCCCCTGAGGTCTTCGAACTCAAGTCTAATCAGGCACAATTGGGAGAAACATCCGCCTTTGTACTCACAACTTTGATTCGACAGCGCTCACATGTGGAACGGTCATCTTTGATTTGCTCGATTCTTACTGAATTATGCATGACAGTGCCGATAGCTCTAGCCAAATTGGTTCCATTTTTGCCGCGCCTGCTACCCCTCGTCGCCAATGCGGTACAAATTCAATCCGGTGATCTCCCTTCATTGGGGTTGAGAACCTTTGAATATTACCTGGATCACTTGGGTCCCGAGCACTTGATTTCTTTGATGCGCGGCCAACCTCAGTTACATGCCTTGACGATGCTTGGTGTCTGTAGCCACCTTCGACCTGCTCCCTATGCACTCGGAACTATTGCACTCCGCATACTTGGGAAGTTGGGCGGACTGAATCGCCGATTCCTAGAGCCCTCCAGTGGTTTGCTCCCAAGTTTGGCACCCGCTGGCAGTGCTCATCGTGGCCAGACTAGCTGCAATGAAAAGAACAAAAGCTTGTCAATAGGTGTTCTTTTGAGATGGCGAGGATTCCCCTGTGAATGGTTGGGTACTTCCAGTCTATCTGAGCTACCTACGAGTAATGGGAACGAGAAGAATGTGCCTTTTGTGCTTGGTGTAGAACCCTATGTTATTCACGTATGCGAGTTGCTTTACTCACTTATAAGATGCGGTTTAGAAAAAAAGACTGGTCCAACTACTGCTGTTGTTGGTAATTTAGCATTAGTACATCGATATCAAATTCTATGTTTTCGCCTGCTTTCATGCATCTTATGCTCTTCGTTTGAGCTCCCAGTTTGGCCACAGCATTCCGATACATCCCATCGAGGCCTTTCATCCCCAGCTAAAGAACCCACTTACAACAAAGAGTTTGGCAGTAGTGATCTGCCTGCAAATCCAGGATCTAATACACAATTGGGTCGCTTAATATACTTGATTCTTTGTGCTGCAGCACATCCCAAGCTAGAACTAGAGGGGACTCCCTTGCTACAATCCCTTAGCTTCATGTTTGCGCTCTTATTGCATTCTTCGTACGATTGTGGAAGGGAGGCGACCGAGACAGCAATCGTACGAAGCGCAGGCGATAGCACTCACTGCGAAGCTGCAGACAAGAAAAAAACTATCCCCTCGAACGGAAGAAGGAAGCGCAAATATCTTTTGCCAGTTGAAAAACAGTCAATGTGCACCTTTACATCAGCCCTGCTTGAGGCCGCGACAGACCGTTGCTTCAGGGTTGCAAATGCAGCTCTTGGTGCTCTGAAATACCACATGGGTTGCGTATACTTCCTTGAGTTACGAACGCCCAGGGCAGTTTCTAAGCCTAGCTCGCAACTCATCACTGATCTTATTTCGCGTATCTGTCTTTCGCTTCGTGAGTGGGATCTGCCATCTCGCAGAAATGTTTCTCAGATATTGTATCAGCTTCTCACCACATTTGGGCATGCGTGGGCACGTCCCAACAAGCACATTCTTGCAGGTTCTCTGCTGAGCTCCCTTGCACTTGATGATTTTGGTATAACACTGTTGAGTCAAGGTGGTATTGCGCAAGCGCTTCACGTGCTATTACAAACTGCCTGTGCAGCCACCAACGAGATTCATCTCCTAGTGCACGTTCTCGCTCGCGAAATAACATGTTTTGATCCAGCTGTGCGTCTGGGGGCTCAGAGTGGACTCTTTGAGCTCAACAGATTAGCAGGGCTGCCCCTTATGTCGTCCAACTTTATGAAGCCGATTGCTCCCAAGCTGACGCACATTTTAATGACTTGTCACCTCAACCCGGAGATGCGGACTCATAGCGCCGTAGGTGCTCTTGATGCTCTGAACTACATCATGTCTTTGGAACCTTGTCCAGTTCTGCCCAGCATCGAGCTGCAAGATTGTTTGCTACAATCTATTAAAACGCATTGCTGCACATTGGACTGTACCTCCAAGTATGCAGATGAAAATCACGGTCATTTTGGATGGACATCACACTCCGCGCGGTTTTGTTCTGCATTCAGCTCTTGCTTATTGTACCATAACACGTCTTCTTCACTGACCCATCCTGATCGTTTACAGGCAGCCGCTTTAAGGGCAATTCATAGTATGGTTAGAGCAGCTAAACGAATAGCATCGGGTGCAGTAAAGGATAGTAGTCGAAGCCAAGATGTCGGCAACGATTACAACAAATTCATGCATGAATACATACCACCTAATCGACAACGCAAAATAATTGAAGTGGCACTCAATTCAATGACAAATACCTCGGTGAATATGATTGTACACGCCTCTGTTTCCTTACTTCAAGAAACACTTGCACTTGGCAAATCCTCTCATGCAGAAACGTGTGACAGACATATGAATGCGTTTATAGTTCAGGTGCCATTGAGCTTGACGAGAATTAGCCTCTGGTACTTGAATAAGCTCAACAAGCTATTGTCGTTGCCAGCTGCCCAAAAGATGAGTAGGGGCGTGCTCACCTCTTCTTTACTAAGCCTATTGGAGGACTTTTGCCGTCCAGAGAAGATGTTCGCCATCCGATCATGGGCTAGCACTCATCCCCTGGAGCTTGCAGCAAAATGTATAATGTTGATAACGCGCATCAGCTGTCACCAACCACAGGAGGTTGGTATTCTGCCCATGCTGACATCGGTGGTCGTGGTCGTCCTGAGACTTGAAGCTCTCATTCCAACATACTTCCGGGCTTATTTGCAACTTGATGTGACTGGGAACGTAAGGCATTTTTTGTCTTGGCGCGCTGCATATTTCTCTTCCCTAGCTGGTGTTGTTAGGCTTGGATTTTCGCCTTTCCGCGCTCCGCTTGCGCAATTGCTGTCATCACATGCTTCGACAGCAACACAATATTTCCTTAGCTTTCATACTCTTACAGACCCTGATTGTGTATCACTCTTACGTGGCTTACTGCATATTCGAGAAGCAGGTGATTTTAAAGCCCGAATTTTAAGCTCAGAAGGAATGAAATGCTTGTTAAATGCTGCGTTTAAAAACCATATGGCACGTATTGCAGATGGGTGCTTTGCTCGCAAGCATTTCAGGAGATACTCTCAAGATCAACAAGGATTCCGATCATGCACAACGAAGAGTCGTTTCTGCCAGTCACATAACTCTGATGCGCTGCAAGATAGTTCGTGGGCAGACCTTGCTCGAACGAAGGATGTTTCGTCGTCCACAATTACTAACAAGGCGCAATTCCATGGGCTACTAGTGATAACCACTTTGTATCAGTTGGATCCTTGCATCTTTACGCGCCATAGTGTCCTCGGAAAAATTCTTGTTTCGATTTGGCGAACTCGGCCACCTTGGATGAGTGAAAAATCCTACGAAAAGATTTGTGCCAGTGAGGGTAGATCCTTGAAAGGCCACAAGCAGGTTTTAAATGCAGAGATATTGCGCAATCACAAAGAAACGTTCTTGATTATCCAAGGCCTGATTGGTTACTGTCGTTCACATTCTGCAGAAATACATGTCTTGTTCGACATGCTCTCTGTTTTTATATTGCCCAGCCCCATTGACTTTACCTTTCTGAAGGACTTTTATTCCAGAGAAGTAGCGCTCACCTGGAGGCCAAATCACAAAAGAAGCATTATGCTATATTTCCTTCGAGTTCTTGCAGATCAGGGTACTATGATAGAGTTAAAAGTGATGGCATTGCGTCTAATTGTGACTCCAATGCTGGTATCAACCTTTGAAGGCAGAAACTTGGCTTCAAAGAAAACTGACATTTTACTTGAGAAAACTAGCATTGTGGATTCGGGGACGATCACTCTATTCATGCGCTGTGCGCTTGATAATACAAATTGCAAGACGCAACGGTATAGTGAGGCTCTTCGCGTCGAGTTACTCAAACTAACAACAGTATTAATCGAGCATCTCGGCCCAGAATTAGTGGAACACAGGAAAGATCTGATCAAGTTTGCATGGAATCATCTCAAGTCTGATGATTCGCTGTCAAAGCAATGGGCTTATGTCAATGTGTGTCGATTTGTCGCCACATATGAGACGCCCCCCAAAATCATACTCCAGGTTATCACCCTACATTTACTTCATCTGCCTACCAGTGCTCCTGTAGGTTTACGTAGCTTTGCTGCGAACATTTCAACCTGAGGCACGTGAATTAGTCAAGGTTGCTCTTGATATATTGATACCAGCTCTGCCAAAACGGCTTCCCATCAACGATTTTGTTAAGGCAGTTAAGTGGACCAAGAAAATCATGTATGAGGAAGGACATGCACTAGCTCAGCTTGTTCACATGTGGCAACTCGTTGTTCGCCACCCTGGACTATTTTTCCCTTATCGGTCACAGTTCATGCCTCAAATGGTAAATTCATTGAATCGCTTGGGTCTACCACCTAATTGTCCAGTAGAAAACCGACAATTGGCGGTTGCCCTCGCTGATTTGATTATGAATTGGGAGTCTAAGATTGGTCACAAGGAGGCACGTGCAACTACTGCGGAGAAAAATCTAAAGCCTATTGTGGGCTCATCAAAACAATCGCAAATTGACGACGACTTTCATTTGACTATGACGATGATCGAAATGGTAGCTAATTTCCTTGTCCGGTTGGCTCTTTTTGCCTCCGACAATAAAGAACCTGCTGTGCAGCAACTAGCACCACGCTGCCTGCTGCTGTTCGATACCACGTTACGTGCTTGGCCAAATGCCCATATTCGATTCTCTTATTTCGAGAAAATCATTGCTACTTCCAATGCACGTTTGGACGTAGCAACGGCAACAGATCCGCCATATTCATCCGCGCTCCTATTAACATGCCTAGAGATCATGCACATCACCCTGGGCAGGAACACCCGGCCTAACACTTTTTTCATTGACAATGTTTTAAAAGCCCAGCTGTTGATTTGCCCTTGTTTTTTTTACGTGCGGAGCACAGAAGTCCAGTTGAAGCTGCAAGGACTTTTGTCCAGAATAGTAGTGTTGTACCCCCCTATAAAGTCCTGTAATTCTACAATGATGTTTTATCAGCGTGTCAAATATGTAATTGAATCTCGACTAATTACTGCAATGGAAAATCATGGTACGTCAAATAGACACGGGGACTGGGCGAGCGCTTCAAGCTTCAAATTGGTAGCCTACGTACTACCTATCATTAAGATTATTGATGCTGCATGTAAGTCTGCACCTGCGTATATACTAAATCATGGGCATCAACTCCTGAGAGTGGGTCAGATTCTTATTTTCCAGCACTTAAATTCAATCCGCAAGAACCCCCCCTCGCAATCAAATTCCTGCCACGCAACGCCGACATTATCCGTCCTGACAAAAACCATTAAATCAACATATGGGCACTGCGCAGGAGAACCAGAAATCACCGGTGATTTTAGTCTTTCACTGGGTGTGATAGATGCAATTCTTATCATTTTTTCGCTTCTTGCGCAAGCAGTGACCGATAGTCTCTTACTAGGAATGCGTCGTGAGCTTATCGTTCTTGTGTTTGTTTGTCTGGAACGAAGCAACTCAACACTACTCGTGCGCAAGGTTTCCGAATTAGTGTCTGGTTGGCTCGTCAAGGTCAAATCACCCCTCTCCAGGAAAGAAAAAACTGCGTTTATCGAACACATGTTGGACATTGACAATCTGACAGATGCGGTATTGCAACCTTTGCACGCTCGTTTTCTATGCACACTTAACCAAATTTCTAAGGGCACTTTTTGCCAAGGAATTGGGTTGTCGGGCACGCAGACTAAAAGGCTTTCTGTGGGACGGGGGCAAGGTAAAGGGTCAAGCACCGTGGGTCTATTGGCGGTACATCCAGGAGTCCGTGCGACCTTCCGTGGTCTCCTCATGCATGATGTCATAAAGTGTGCCAGTCATCATGTCATTAAAATGTTCGATCTTGATTGGTCTCCCCTTTCTAATCGTTTTTGGCTCGTGATTCTCATTGAGGTAATCCTAGATGGCATAGATGCGGATGGGCCGGTCAGGCTCACGACTCAATTTGCGCAGGCACCTTCGTTGTTTAGCGAATCATTCTTACCCAGGTCATTAGAGACACTTGTTTGTCTCGATATAAACCTTCAAAGGCAATACACTACTGCGCGATGTTGCTTTTTACAACAATGTGGAACACTGAAGAATTTTATCGAACCTCTTAAGGAGGTGGTCCACGCACATGTTGGACTGGCAGAGAGGTTTTGGATTGACATGTTACCTCACGTTTGCTGCAGTGTTAAACAATGTCATCAGCGACAGTGGCAAATTGCGCTGACAAATTCAATTTTTACGCACTTCGCGTCATCGCATTCTCATCCGAAGCTACAAGTCCCTGCTATGTTCCCACTTAGTCAAGTATATGCAACCAGCAACGACGCACGATTTCGGCCAAGCGCCTCTTTCTCGAAGACACGGGTTGCAGTGCCCTCCTCTATCGGATTTCCCCTGAGTTTCACAGACACAGTATTTACCACAACAAGTGTGCCGCGGATTTTGATTCAGGGATGCAAATTCCCCCTGCCAGGATGCTTGGCTGGCAAACAGAAGGCCCAGGTCCTTGTGAGGATGCTGTCGTCTGCTGCTGCTAGACATAATTCCTATCACGCAGTCTTACACATCATTGAAGAGGTTTTTGTGATGCGGCAAAATTTGACACCGCAGCATGTTTCTAGGTTACCGGAATTGCACTGCGCATCATTGTTTAGTAGTTTGCAGGAAACTGATATGAAGGTGGGTGCTTTAGCCGACGGTTGCACCAACCCCATGTCCTCCATCGCATTTTCGCTTCGGCGATACGGCTTTATTCCTCAAGCTCAACATATCTTTCTTAGTAATATGGTGTCGGCTCTTCGCCAGACCCACCATGATGCCACCGGTGTGAAACCGCTTTCATCCTGCATCTTTGAGGCTGACGTGTGGTGCGCAGAGTGGCTAGCATGTGCTCGCGATATGTCTCAGTGGCTGCTCTTGTCAGATTTGTTTAAATATACCCCTGCTTCTCTCCCTTCAGGGTTGCTGAGACCAACTTTGTGTCTTGAAGCATCCTGGAAATCACACAAATGGGACTATGTTCGGAAGCATCTGAATGGGAGCAAACAACCAGAGCAACTAACACCTCAGGTCAAGCTGTTACAAGCACGATTGGCAGTGGTTGAAGGGCTTTATTCTGACGTCGAAGACCTCTGTGGGGAATGTATCCAACTCGCATTGGAATCATGGAGCAGCTTACCCAGACCTCATTTGGGAGTAGCTGTACATGATCAACTACTACATCTATTTCATGAGCTCATTGAAGTCCACGAAAGCAGCCAACTACTCCACGAGGCATCGCAACACTCTCGTGCCTTTACATATCCTGATCTCAGTACCATGACACATACATGGCGAAACCGACTGCCAAACACCTGGGACAGCATGTCCGGCTGGGATGACATAATGCGATGGCGTGAGCATATTTTCTTGTCGATAGAGAAGGCTTTCGCGTGGGGTGCACCCAACAAGATTCTCCGACTTCACGATGCACCATGGACATTGGTTACACTGGCTCGCGTCGCGAGAAAGCAGGGGCTACGGGAGGAGGCACAGTCTGGCAATAAGGATTTGAATGATATTCAGATGAATATCGATAATGCATTCCACAATGTTCGGGAACGACTTTTGTCGTTTTGCAATGCTGATGATCGTATGTTTCGAAGCACTCAAGCTGGCCTTAATTTCATCGACAATATGGTGATTGAGGTATTTAGCACAGAGCAGCGCGCTGAACTGTTCAGGCTAAAGGGAGTGTTCCTGGGGATGTTAGGAAGGTTTAGGGATGCGCATTGCGCATTTTCTGTTGCTACTCGAGGCTGCAGCAACTACGGGCGTGCCTGGTACTCTTGGGCTGTGTTGTGTGATGTAAATTGCTCGACCGAAGCATCTTTATCTTCAGTGTTGTTAAATCGGCTTGTCAAAAACTCTTTCCTCTGCTATCTCGCGGCAATTGAATGTGGCCATCAAGATGCATCAGTGTGCGGACTGGCCCGTATTCTGTGTTTGTTGCAGCATAGCAAACAATCTGACGAACTCCGTCGCCTGTTTCATATTCATTCGAAGGTGGTACCCACAGGTGCAATGATTCCTTGGATTCCACAGCTCCTATCAATGCTTGCTCTACCTGAAGTAATGACTGCCGTATGCTCACTTGCCAGTTCAACACCTCAGGCAATATTCTATGCCTTAAAATCTGAGACAATACAGGACCAGTCCTGCGCTATAACGCATACACAAGGAAATAGACTTATCTCCAGCATCTACTCAAATGATTCAGTGCTTGCAACAAAAATGGATACACTGGGTGATGAGATGGTTTTGACCGCAAGACCCGGTCCGAGCGAAGAGCTGCTTCATCTGTTGCGTTGTGTTTCTGGAGAACTGTGTGACAGTGCTCGGGATCGAGAATCTAATATATTGTACGTGCTTCTGCACAAGGTCAGTTTGAGGTATGTTGGTTGCGGACGTCTACAGTCGCTAGATTTGAACAGCATATGGGTGGAAACTCCTACCCCAGTCAGAAATGGGCGATCTCTATCATATCACTTATCCCTCGCAAGTAATCTCGACACTTTGACTCGAATCCTAGCAAATCGAACTATTGAGGTTGTGTCAACCAGGAGCTGCAAATATCCATATTCTACACTGTCGCGTCTACAGAGTGAGCGAAAACGCACCATTGAAACTCGGCCAGGTACTAAAGGTTGCTTTCTTGAGGTTCCTGGTCAATACACTAGTACCTTTGGCCTGTTTCGGCCGGAGTTGCATCTACCGTTGATACAGATCGATCCCCCTGCCTGCCTCAGAGTAAAGAGTGGAAAGTCAGGACAGCACTTTGCATTTTCTTCCGACGAAGGACAGGTTCAGGTGTTCGCATCTTCTTTTACTCGCTGTAGAAATGCACAGGCAGATGAAAGAGTAAGCCAATATCTTGGTGTCATCGACTTTGCACTCGTTCGGTGCAAAGCTGCACAACAACGTCGCTTGCGAGTGTTACCTTTTGCGCATGTTAGATTTGGACCAAACTTTACAATGATGGAAGATAGGTGGTCTTGGACAAGTCTCTGTGAAATTGCCGAGTCAAGGAGCTCTGCCCTCGGTCAAGAAAAAAACGGTCTAGCTTCCTTTGCTCAAATTCACACACAGGCTCTACTCTCTACAACATTGTCTTTGAGAAAGCGTACTTGTGCGTCTCTTCAGGATGCACGTCGGGCAATCTATAACAAAGTTTGCGCCGGCAAAGTGCCAATGCATGTACTTGCTACATATGTTCGTGCTATCCATGATGGCTTCGAGGGTTTATGGACTTATCGTCGAACATTTGCTACTCAACTTGCGATTCCCTCCATCCTTGGATTTGTTCTGGCTATTGGTCCTGGCGGAACACAGGAAACAATGCTCTGCCAACACACTGGGCGTGTCCATTTCAATGATTTCAGACCAGCCTTTTCGTTTAGTCGGTCTGCGTCCTCCGGATCTGTACCATTCCGTCTGACACGGAACATGGAGCGTTTACTACAACCTTTCCTTTTGCACAGCATTTTCAAGACAACAATCGGAACCATTCTCCTTGCCATGCGATACACTTTAGAACCAGGCGGGCTCCTAGAACCATATATTTGCCTCTTTGTGGGCGCCGAAATCGACGGTAATAATCATGCAAGGTCACAGGGGTGCTTAACGAAAATTTTCGAAGAAAAGAGGGCGATCATCGACCGTGTGTTGACGATAGCACCACCCTTGAAGTTTTCACCCAGTGGCCTTCAGATTGAAAGTGGCCTAACAAAACTAATTCATCTAGCTCAATCGCCAGACTGTATAGCTATCAACGCACCAAACTGGGAACCTTGGCTATAGATACAAATCAATGTAAGCATACTCGCAAATTCGAGACTCTGGACTGGGCCAATGGCAGGCCCCAATCATAATAGATCATGTTTTTGGCCCAGCCGTCGAAATTTTGAAGCCTGCGAATTTGAATAACAAATAAACTAACAAATTCATCTAGGACAGAGGATGCGAAGGCCCGCATCTTGCAGCTTCGCTTCCGAGTCCCCGCGGCTAAGCGGCAAGTGTGGGCCTTTCTTTGCGTCATAAGGTGTAAACTTCAATGGGATTAGGGCCTTTGCGCCAAATTTGTAATGGGCCTAGGAGGACATGGGGCCTGCCAGTGGGGGGAACGCCAGATTTTGACAGGCACTGGCATAGCGCGTTAAATACGTAGCCCACCCGGTTTTACTTACGTCTACTCCCACCTTTCGACACAAGGGGATACGAAACGGTTAGGATCTGACGATCTTAGGGGCCACACTATGTTACTTCACGTCCGCATCCCAACGCGAAAGTGACCCCTCCCGAGTAAAGCGGTGTCGGGGTGTCCTTAGGATGCCCCCGGGTGCCTTCATACCAAAAAGCTTGCACCTACGGCTCAATTAAGATTTTGGCAAAGATTGCAAAAAAAAACGCCGCGCTCCTGGCTGCGTCCCGGCTGCGCATGTATGCGGCGCTGTGGGCGTCAAAGGTCAGGCATCCCCCCGGGCCCCTTTTGCATCCGCCATCGAATAGCCAGTTTATGTATAAATAGATAAAGGAAGACCTAAAAAAGCAACAGTGACAATCTCAGCTTCCTAAGAGCCTTCTCCCTACTCAGTGCAATCACGTCTAGTAGAATTCCTATGTTCAACTGGGACGTATCCAAGCACAACCCGTACTTCCCATCCTAGCCGCTGAGCCTGAGGTACCGTGACTCCGATATCCCCTTAGTAGGGGAAGTCGCCTCCCACTGGCACTCCTAACTAGACATCATCCTGAGTCACTTCTATTGGCGGGCGTATTTCCCGTCACAAGCCCCTCAAGTTGACGTAAGGGTAGTCATAGGTAGCCACGGATGGACCCCCCCGCAGACCTCCTCAAACTCACTCCTGCTTCTGCTGGATTCTCCCAGACGCTTCTAGACGTCTGACTTAGCGAGCAAGCAGGTCCAGTGGGACCAAGTAGTCTCCGGAAGGCGGAGTAAACTTAAAATCATAGTATATCCAGTGCCCCCGCCTGTTCAAGTTATTAAGTGGGTAGATTCAATGAGAACCGTCCTTATCAGCCTGAGCTGTCGCGTGCGAGATTTTGCACGGCACCGACACAACATTAGAGGCAGTAAACGTCAATGCCAGTGGGGCTCAGGCCATCTCGACGACTCCGGGGTCTCCAGCATATAGCACAAACTCGGCGTCATTATCTTTTGGCGAGTCTAGCCCAGCGCCAAGATCCGAGTGCCGAGCGCCTTCACTGCCAAGTGACGGCTACTGGACGATTTTAAAAAATCCCAGTTGCACCAAGTTGTGTTTATCAGATTGCTGGATTGCGATGCATATATGGTAGGTTTGACACCGAATTTTTTCCTTCTATGGTGCCTGTTGCATCATTAGGATGGTTCACAACTAGTGGAAGAGGTACTGCCCAACCTTGTTTGTTCTCCTTCATTGTGCTCTTCGATTTCTCTGTAACTGCAATCAGCGACTTTTGAGAATGAATAGCGCCAACCGACTTGCCTGCTTCTGATGCGAGAACTGACTTCACTAGGGACATAGTGTTGTCTGAGCACTCAGCTGCCTCTCCAGAGAGGACATCCAGATCATCTGGAATGGCTTTCATCGCTGATGAAGTTTTACAACTTAAAGCCGTGTCGATCGGGCGTTTCAAAACAGAGTCCTGATATGCTTCGAGCTCACAAATACGAGAGCGGACATTTTGTACCAGTGCTGAAATTTCAGTATCATTAATATATTTATCGAAGTCTAGACTGTTTGCAAAACTGAGAAGGTCATCTGCCTCCGCAGTTTCAATACCCCCAGCAAATTCTTTTGCCTGGTCTTCTGTCAGCGCCCACATGGGTCGTGACGAATCTCCTGCAGCGCCTGATGATGCCTCCGGGGATAGTTCAACTTCCATTACAACGTTGTCATATTTTTCTTGAGAGTCAAGATCGGCGCACCCATAGGTCCTGTCATCCCTTACCTTACGAACTACTTCACGCATTTTAGCTTCGCGGTCCATGAATTTTTTGTGCTTTGTCTCTTTTTTCTGAATGTCCTAAGAACTTATCATAAGCAATTGAGTCAGCTATAATCCGCCAGACACACCTTTAAATATTGCATTTCCAGCTGATCCTTAGTTGCTTGCAACTCTGCTAACCACCTAATAGAAACAATAAGCACAAGGTCGTGTCATAGGCGCTGCAGTCAGCTTCCTATGCCGTTGAAGTGCTGTTTCCTTTCTAGAGCGCTGGTTGATTTTTGCGATTTTCCCTTTGGAAATAGGTATGGTCACTCCGAGCTTATTGTCAACCTTCCCGCAAACGAACGCTTGCTTTGCCGGCGCGCCCCCCTTCTTGGATTGGCTCACGGCGCCTACAAAGGGCCTGTTGCATAGCATCACACCCTTGTAGTTCCCGATTGAGATGGCAGGGTCAGACGCCATCCAACAGTTAGCTAAAAGCCTCTCTGGGATCTACCGATACAGTGTAGAAGACCAGGCTTCTAAGTATTCACCCAGTGACTTAAAATAAAGTGCTGGTTCTTATCTACTTCCTGGATCTTATTTTTTCTTGTAACGCCGTAACGCCGTAGCGTTATAACTCATTAAAGTTACGGGTCTAAAATAACTATACCTACAGTACCGGTATACAGGTACAGCGAAGATCCTGCCAGCGGGCCGCCGCGGCAGGCGTAAATACAACAGCACGTGCATATTAGCGCCATGATGACCACTGACGGCGGCAGTCATGGTCGTCACGGTGGAACTGCAACATATTTATTGCCACCTCAGGCTGCCACTGGCACTGGCTGTGAGCCTGACTCGGACTCACCGTCACCGTGACGGTGCCACTCAGCCTCAGGCTGCCAGTTTCCGCACTGGCAGTGGCAGTGCACGGCGTGAGCCGTCTTGAGGTACCTTTGCGCCGTAAATTCGGGTTTACCGTACCCCAGTTTCTCGGCGCGGAGGAGTCGTGGTCTATACTCGACAGATTTGGCCCCCGGGGCTAAGACGTCTAATTACAGAGATACGGCAAAGTTGGGGCTGGGTGATCCGCCCCGTGTCACCCTCTACTGTCACCCACCCACTAGGGTGGTGGTGATGGTTGACCGACTTACCATAGCAGTAAACAGCCAGCCACAACCCACGCCATTGGTCGACGCATGCGACTGGGCCCAGTAGAGACTCACTGACTCTGATCAAGTTTTGATTCGCCTGTAATGTTTGATACGTGGCCAGGGCCCATGCAAGAACCTATGAGAGTCTTTTCTGAAGAATGTGGGTTGCAGCACGACGCGGGATACAACGAGCAACAGACTCAAAGACTCGTTCGATTTCTGTTGCACAGTGAGTAAATCCATGAGACCAAAAAGAGTATCTAGGATTTTTTATGAGTTCGATAAAAGTGATAAGAAGTCCCCAGGGGTGCGGCCGATGTACTATCAGTCGCTCGAGCAGCACACGCGTAACCTGTTCTTGAATATATTCGCTAGTCGCCTCAGCAAAAAGATATAATAGGACACATGAAAAATAATGTGTATGATTGTTTGGATATCTTAGCTGATTCGCAATTGCATTTAGGAGAAAGTATCTTCCTTCGGAGTCCAAGTTGTTCATGAGGTGCTGGAAGACATCCATAGGTGTACTATGAGCGATCGGCTGTTGCAGATTCCCACTTTTAGTATGGAGCTGGGAAATCGCAGTCATGCCAACATGGACTACAAGCGAATTTACCAAGGGCACATTATATGAGGTTATAACATGATCATTGTTTGTATTTGCATCCAGGAGCTTCCTCGGGAGGTCCAGGAGGAAGGAGATAGGGTGGCGTGTCAGGAGGTATTCGTCCAGCGGCTCGCGTAAGGCACAGGCCTCCAGAGCGATGACGCAATTTGATAGGATACGAAGAGGTTGACTTATCTCAGGAAGCAGATCAACTTTGAGATTTGGAGTAAAGGGATCAGGCAAGCGCATTGAACGAGGGAACGCGGACAAGAAAAGATTTCTAAGTTGAATGCATGATGATGGAATGACATCGCAGAACGAGAAGTGATAGTCACTCAAAAACTCCGGAAAATCGTGCAGTAAGACCAAGAGGACTCGTAACGCACCCTTATACAGGAGTCGAGCCGCATCTGAGAGCTGAACCTGTCGAAGGTAGGGTTCGAGAAACACAAATAGATCCACAAGTAAGCGGTGCATCAAAGCCCAGCCCTTCTGATTCTTAGCGAGCAGAAGATTAGGCATGAACATTCGATGCGAGACAAGCTCAAGCCAAGAGAACGCAAAACCAGGCGTGACTGCCGGCTGCAACGCATGCAGCACAGTAGCAAATGCTGCCAAGACACGTGGGTTAGATGAATCAAGAACTGGATCTGGCACATTTAAATCCTGAAGGAGGTTTAGAAATAGACGAAAGTAGGGTCTTTGGTCAAAGTTATCCATTTCCACAGTTTTGTCGTAATTGGACACAAGAGTGCGTGTCAAGGTCAAGAGGACGCGATTTAACAGGTCCAAGCGCTGCGGTGTGCCAGCTAATACAGTGCTGGGGCTTGAGTCAGGAATAGCATACTTGACTAATAAGATCAATAACTTGGCATAGGCGTCGACAACTGAATAGGTAAGCACACCTAAGCTGTCTGCGCTTGCACCCTCCTCCGCTGTTCGCGATTCGACGCATGACTCAACGCAAATGACTGTGGCTAGGCGAACGAACCGCTCTGTTGATTGTTCGTTTCTCGGTACACCATGTTGTTGCAACAATGTCAGATATTGGGCGTAGGCTTTCTCGGACCCAGGTGATTCATTCCAGACGCGGATCCATTGCTCTAATAACCCCGTTACTTGTTCTCTAGCGCCAGCAGGGTCCTCCGGTACTATACTTGCCAGGCGCAACTCCCGAGCAGCAGAAGTCGCATTCACGGTATGCCCGACATTGCTCTGCACATCGTTTGTGCCCGAAATTGCTCTCCTCACTGTAATGTTGAGCGCATTGAGTCCAGCGTCAAGCCCCGAGTTGATATGCTGAAATTGCTGCTGTGTTGCTGATTGCTGCTTGGGCTCTTCGAGCTTCTGCTGCTGTTGTTGCAACTTCTGCTGGTGTGCACGACCCTGCTGGTCTGCAGACAGAGCAGCAACAAGGCGCCTGAGGGCAGGTGGTGGGTGTGGTTGCCGTGCGACAACTTCTAGAACCCGCGCGATTCGCTGAAGGTCGGCAGGAAATGTTGCAAGATGGTATTTTGCGACACTCAGCTCGACAAAGTTAAGCGCTACGTCAAGCCAAGGTTGGGACCGACCTCCATCCATGTTCCGCGCAAGATAAGCGTCAAGCTCAGCAACATCTAGTAGCTCCACTCCAAGCAGGCGCACAAGTACATGAGCATGGAGGAAGCGATCAGCATCAGAATGTGCGGGAAGAAAGGCGATCCAGTTGGCCACCTCGTCGCGCACAAGATGCGCTGAAATATCTGCAACGGCAGCAAGGACAATTGCTAATGTCTCAAGTCGGACAGGTGGCTCCAGCGCCCGTTGCTCACACATCGCCTTGAAAGTGGATTGCGCTATTGCTAATGCTGCATCATCTCTAGAGGTGTGATCAACCCGTGCAGCTGCGAGCAATAACTCGCCGACGTGCACAGATATGGGATGGTTCCGTAATTGAACAAAATTGATGTCGACAGCAGCATTTGGCATCTTGGCAGTGAGTGATGCGAACTCTGCATCGAGTTTTGCTGTTGCTGAACGATATGCGTCCATCAATTCGGCTATTGAGATGGATGGACGCTCAGCAGCTGCTTGCTGGGCAATTGCAGACAGAGTGGTAGCACCGCCGCAGGCACCACTGCGAAAACGGCTTGAGTAACCTGATAGCTGGGCTTGGTTTGATGCAGCTTCAGGCACTCGCGAAACATTTTGCTGCTGATTTTGCTTTTGTTGCTGTTGCATGTGGGCCGAAGATGCTTGCTGGTTGGCTGCTTGATGGGCGCTTTGCTGCGGGAAGTGAGCTTGTCTTGGCATTCGTTGAAAAGCTTCGTAGACAAAAAATTGATGCGCAAGAAGGCCAGTTGCCTTTGGTCTCAAGGCCTCAGGCAAAGCTGCAGGATATCGCCCCTCGCCAGTGCCAAAAGGGCTTATCATATCGGAGTAGCCACGACCTTGTTCGAAGCGCTTTTGTCGCGCATTCAGAGCTGGAGCTAGCGCCTCATCAATGTCACGAATGGCCTTTTCAGTTGCCGCCTTCTCGATGAGCATACAACCCAAGTCTAGATTTTCAGCTGCACACGTTTGTACTGCGTGTTGCTCGTGCTGGTCACTGCCTGAAAAGGAGCCGGGCTGCTGCTGGAGTAGTGCACGGAGATGTTTAGCAATACTAACACGAAGCGGTTCCTTACATGTAACCAGGGCAAGGCTGCCCGCAAGGTTAGAAACCATGAGCTGTGCTGCCTTGCGCATGCGACTTTCTTCTGGTTCAGTGGCAAAGTCCTTTGCAACTAGATCCCGCGTTGTGATGCACGCGATCGTGACGCTTCGTTCCACAACAGGCTGTATAATTTCTCGAATCGCCCGATCAACAGCTACCGGTGCCACACGGCGCATAGCTGCACCACTAGGTCCAGACGCAATTTGCGCAGAAATCGTTATGTATGATGCAAGGTTTGGTATCACAGTTTGCTCCGAGAGCCCTGGTTGCTGCTGTCCTTGCGGTGGCAGTGGTGATTGCAATAAATCAGGCCCCCCTGGTGCAATGTTTGAGGCAGATTGGCCAGCTGCGAAGGTGCGCACTGCGTTGTTTTCACGCTTCAACGCATAGCCTGCAGACTGAACCTGTTGACGTTGTTGCGTTTGTTGCTGTGACATGGAACTTACTCGGTGGGGAGGATTCGAAGAGAGTCCTTTGCCAAACGGGGTCTCTGAAATTGGATCTGTGGCAGCTCGCTTGATGTTAAAATCAGGAGATCGAGCTTTCACGGGCGGACATCGAAATGCAAGAGTAGCAGGGCCTGTGACCTCGTCGAGCTTTATTCCTAGGTGCTTCGAGAGAACCTCGATCTCAAATTTTATGTTCATCTTCAGTTCCTGGATGTCATAAAGATCTCTTAGAACAGCCATCAGGCCCATCAACCAAGGATTCGGTGGTCTGAACACAACAGATGACTTGGCACCTTCAAGGATTTTAGCCACAAACGGACAGATTGCAATGAGGCGACCGGACTCGTAGCCTTGATATAAAAGCTCCTTCACATCAAGCTGGCGTTGAAGAATGGGTCGATTCCTCGCCAGGGTTATTTGTCCTAGCCAGCTACCAAGATTCTTGAGTAGTGATCGTTCACTAGTAGATGTGGTTATTTTCGATGACCGAAGCAGTTTGGCAATATTGTGAAAGACAGCGCTGATGACGCATTTTAAAAGCTTCTGCTCGGAGTCATCTGCACCTAACTTCTCCAAAAAGGCCAGGTACAGTGTGTGAAAATTTGGCTGCGTGGAGATCCGTTTGACCACCAAATAATTTGCAAACCACCCAAAATGTTCCTCGTGCAGCAGCGGAGCGATATCCTTGACCTTAGCCTCGAGATTACTGTGTGAAACGTTGTTGAAAACCATGTGAACGCAATCTAGGACGATCTCGGATGGAGCAACTGCAGGTTGCATCTCAGAGGCCATGGGCATTAGTTCCGCAATGAGAAGGGGTCGATCACCAGCGCCTATTGTAACTGATTTGGAACCTGCTGCGGCTGGGCTAGGCAGAGTAGTCCTGGTGGCACTCGTGTCACTCTCTGCATCATGGCTGTTTGTCGATGTGAGCGATTCGTTGAGTCGAGATGGCCCAGCTGTGTTTTCTATGTCGCCGGTGAGCTCAAATATAGATTCGTCGCTCTTGAAAGCGACATTACTAGACATGTCTGCTACAGGAGAACCCCCCAACAGAGAGTGAGATGTTGCTTCAATACCAGTAATGGAATATCCGATCATGTCGAAAAGACCAGTTACTGAATTAAGAGAGATGGCTTTGGTTCTGGCTTCTGCCTGCTGATTGAAAACACTAGATTGCTGTTGAATTTTGTTACTTACGACTTCACAAGTAGCTCGCCGTGTTGGTATATTTGAGTTCACATCGCTCATCAGTATCGAACGATGGCTGTCGTGGTGTAAACAATCACGCGTGCTAGACAGCCGATGAAACAGAGAACATGGAGGTCGTCGCCATTTATCTAAGAGGACGTCTTGAGGCGCACATTCATCCGCCTGGCTACTGTCGGCGGCCGCATAATAAATCGTACGGTGACGCGGCACGTAATAAACCAAATGCAGAGAATCGCGCGAGTCGCCGCACTCTATCATCGGCTCCTGAGCCAACTTACAACCTACAATTACTTACAGGTCGATTAGAGGGGCTGAGCCTGTGCTACGGTGCCTCAAGGTATAGCCGTGAGATAGCCGTGAGTTTGCACGCGGCAGCGCGCGCCTACAGCGCGAGCTACAGCACCCGAAGTTGGTCCTCCGTCACGCCGTTTCGACTTATCGCGGGGCATCTGAGGGCAATGGGCCGCCGGGGCAGCCCATGGAAGCACCATAGCCAGCGAAACTTGAATGCGTCAGGGGCAGTTGCACGTATCAGGGGCCTCCGCCAGCAATCCTTAGATTCGTGCAGAAACACGTCGACAAACTCGGTGCCGCAGTTGCTATCTCTCGGAGGAAATCCCCGAAAAAATCGCCCACGCCAGGCTCATTGAGATTTTCTGCCCCTAACCCGCACAACCTTAGCCGAGCCCGGGCCTGACTCCCGAGTCAGAGTCTGGGCCCAGACGCCCGGGCCTTTCCCTGAGATCTCCAACACCTTCAAGCTTCTCTGAGCCTTGAACAATTTCTTCTCCAAGCTTGTACATTCCAGCCGCGGGGATGTCGAGTTCATCCATATCTTCCATTGTTGCTATAAAACCTGATCCTTCACCAACAATTTTACTAGGGTGCGATTTACGCACGGCGCTTTTTACGTGAGAAACAGTCCAGAGCAGCCAGAGCGACTAAAAGGGACTTGGTAGCCACACAGCTCAATAGCAGCATGAGCACGGTTGCACAAGTGCGCACCTAGAGTGCACACCATGCTCGCAACAGCATGCAACTAGCAATTGGCTCGGACCTGACAGCGTTTGGGGCAGCCACTAGCCTAGTAGTGTCTCAAAGGGCCGCTAGCTGACACCTGCGCCGGAAGGACTTTTATACCTCCTTTTTTGCAGGAAATATGAGGGGTGCGGTGGTATACCGACCCCCTGCAACGGTGTGAGTGAGTTTGGCGCTAGTGACTCCCCGCCGGCGTGTAATACTAGCACTATGAATGAGTGGGGTGTCAACCTTCATTACGTCAAGGTGGGACTATAGAGGAGAGTAAGAGGGGACTAGTGTTTGACCCCTCCGGGGACCCTCCGGGCCTACTAGTAGCAACTTGAATTCAAGTTTTAAGTGTTTGACCCCGCCGGCCGGGGCCTAGAATTACCCCCCCGGGGCCAATGACCCCCCCCCCCTTCTAAATTTCGATAGATTAGAATTATTGCCCATTATATAAGTTAATGATGAATAATTCTCCAAGGCATAGTAGTAGCACACTGGTAGAGCACACTGGCATTCTACACTGGCATCCGACAGTGACTCGGAGCTAGAACTCGGAGCCTGAGTCTTTCATTTGTTCTTGTAATTGAGCAATCTTTGCCTTTTCGGCTTGTAATTGCTTATCTACTTCCTGCAATGCAGCCGTGGCAATTGTAAAAATCATAGTACCACTTTTATCCGCCGGCGAGCAGTGGAAGTGGGTGCCAGGGGGGGACCATTGTGGCCTCCTATCCATTTTTAGTTTCCCTCGAAGCCACCGGGTTTCGTACAGTCTAAGTAAGGCCGCCAGGAGAGATCCCGGGACCATGACTCCTCTCGCATGGGGCGCATGGGGTCACACCGCGAGTACACCGTGCCGGCCACTTGCAACACAAGAAACGCGGAAATAAATATCAAAAGCTCAGCGAAAACAATTCCCCATTCGTTCTGAGGTCAGAGTATATGTTGATTTGTGGACTCCGCTGATACACTTGCAATTCAGCCTAAACTATTGAGTGTAACTATTGACGCATTACTAAAAGTCAACTTACATTTCCAGATACGGCACGTGTTATCTTTAGATCCCGTTATTATCGTGTCTCCACTGTAATTAAATGCGCAACTAAAAATTTCGTCTGTGTGACCTTCAAGTATCTACGCACCATGAACGGTAATTGAATAAAATAAATGGTCTAACCTGAAGGCAATCGCCGGTCTCTGCATCCCAGAGGCGCGCTGTTTTGTCACTGCTTGCTGTCAAAATTCGGATGCCTTGTGGGTTAAATGCTACTTTCGAAATTTCGCCCTCGTGGCCAATGAGTATAGATTGACAAGCCCCTGTCATTGTGTTGAATACTCTTGATGTCCCATCTGCAGAAGCTGTCACCAATCTTGACCCAGTGGCGCTGTAGCAAACATCCAGAATTTCATCGTTGTGTCCTCTCAGCGTGTGGACACATCGACCACTCGGGACGTCCCATATCTTACAAGTCCTATCGATCGACCCGCTGATGCACAAGTCAGACTGGTAGTTGAACTATGCATGTATTTTGATTGACATCAAACTAGGGGCAACTGACCTGAGTGCTGGAGATTTCACCATTGTGTCCTGCCAGAGTATGGATGCAACGCCCGGTCCTGGCATCCCAGACTTTTACCGTATGGTCAAAAGACCCTGTCATGACTTTTCGACCTGGTGTATCAAAGTTCAAACTGACAATTTCGGCTGTATGACCAAGCAGCGTATGTAGACATTCTCCAGACTCCACATCCCATAGTCTTGCGGTATTATCCATCGAGCCAGTT